>Ga0209310_1000188_pt1 | contig 89036 bp, 51 predicted proteins | sample AD_UKC030_MetaG_FD_184415 | JGI IMG/M metagenome (GOLD analysis project Ga0209310, IMG submission 184415) | Active sludge microbial communities of municipal wastewater-treating anaerobic digesters from USA - AD_UKC030_MetaG (SPAdes) (version 2) | ecosystem: Engineered > Bioreactor > Anaerobic >... | reverse complement strand
TTGTGGTCGGGCGCCGGGCCGGATGTCCGATGGACCAGATGGACCGGTTCCAGGCGGCCGACGTGGTCCTGCAGAGCCGCCAGCTCGCCGCCTCGGCGGCGGCGCGGCTCTGCGACCGGGCCGACGGACCGACCGGAGTCGGGTACGGCGGGGCCCGGGGTGGCGGCAAAAGCCACTGGCTTTTGGCGCAGATGGGCGTTGACGACTGTCAACGCGTGCCGGGCCTGAAGTGCCTGCTGTTGCGGAAGGTTGGCAAGGCCAACCTGGAGCACTTTGAGGATCTTCGGCGGAAGCTGTTCACGAATCTGGGGCACGAGTTTTCGGCGTTCCGGGGCATCCTGACGTTCAACAACGGGTCGCGCATCATCGCGGGCCATTTCCAGAACGAGAAAGACATTGATGCCTACCTTGGGCTGGAATACGACGTGATCGGCATTGAGGAGGCGACGACCCTCACGGCGCGGAAGTATCAGGACATCACGACCTGTTGTCGGACCAGCAAGGGGAATTGGCGCCCGCGCATCTACTCCACAACGAATCCCGGCGGCGTGGGGCACGGGTGGTACCGTAAGCGGTTCATCGAACCGTGGCAACGGCACGCGGAGACTGAGACGCGGTTCGTCGCGGCCCGGGTGACCGATAACCGGTGGAACAACCCGGAGTACATGCGGGTGCTCGAGGGCCTGACTGGCTGGCAGCGTCGGGCCTGGCTGGATGGGGATTGGGATATTGCGGCGGGCCAGTTCTTCACGACGCTGCGGCGGGAGGTGCATATGGTGTCGGATTTCGATGAGACCAGGGCGCGGGAGTGGTTTTGCGCCCTGGACTACGGGTTCACGCACTACACCGTGGTGCTGTTGGGCTGCACGGATGGGGATGGCAACCTGTTTGTGGTGGATGAGCACGCGGAGCGGCTGTGGCTGCCGCAGCGGCACGTGCCGGCCATTGCAGCGATGCTGGCGCGGCATGCAATCTCCAATCGCAGACTGGAGATTGCTGATCTGAAGAGGTTTGTGGCCGGCGCGGACGTGTTCAGTCGGCAGAGCGACGGATCAACCGTCGCGTCGCAGTACGGGAAGCTTGGTGTTGCGTTGAAGCCGGCGAACATGGAGCGGGTGAGCGGGTGGGCGGAGATCCTGCACCGGTTCGGCGATCCGGCGAACGGAGTGAAGCCGCGGCTGTTCATCCACGAGCGGTGTGCGCGGCTCGTGGAGTGCCTGCCGGCGCTACAGCACGATCCGAGTCGGCCTGAGGATGTGCTGAAGGTGGATTGCGACGAGGATGGTGTCGGCGGTGATGACGCCGCCGATGCACTCCGGTATCTCGTCGCGACGAAGTCGCGGACGGTGGCGCAGCGCAAGCTGCGCGGGCTCTGAGCGCAGCCCCCTGGGATGGAGGGGGCGAGCATGTGGGGTGGGTGGGCTGCGACCCCGCCAAGCTGAGCAAAGGAGCGGAGTGAGGGGTGTGGCGTGAAGGATGCGGGAGCGACTGGCGCGCGCACTGCCACCGGCCGGGGGGGGAAAGGGCCGGTGAAAGCAGTGAGCGTGACAGGCGCGACAGGCTCCCGGCCACAAGACGCTGTTATCTTCAGTGCACCGGGCCGCCGAAGGTCTGGCTGTGTGGCGCCTGCGGCGGCCAGACTTGCGATGAGGCGGCGGGGACCCGTTTGCCGAGGGCTCCCGCGCCAGCGGGATACGGCAACGGGGCGGCACTACAGATAACAGCTCTTGTGGCTGGAGCCGAAAGCATCCTTCATGACACACCCCGAACGAAGCGCATCCTAAACTGGCGGGGTCGCGGTTCGTATGGGGCGCGGGGGTCGCGCTGTTCTGGCTTCTGCGGCGGCGCAACGCAGCGATGGCGGGCATCGGCTGAGGGGATAGGGAGCCGTCGCCCGCTGCGCGTAGTGGAGCCGGCGCAGAGGCCAGACTGATTTTGCCTCAAGCGCCAGTCTGCCAGCTTGTCAGCTTTAGCTTGCGGTGCTGATAGCTGGCAGTCTGGCGCGTTTCGTTTGGGTCGCGGGGGCACGCGCTATCCTCACTTCTGGGCGGGAGTGCGGAGCGCCTGGCCGTGGCTCAAGGGTTACAGGGTGAGCCTTTAGGCCAAGCGCTCCGCAGTCCCGGCCAGAGGTGAGGCTGACATTGGGGGCCAGCGCATGACCAGGCCGCAGCGGAGGCCAGTGAGCTTGGGAACGTTTCCGTAGCTAGGTCTGGTGATGCGTTGGCCGGGGTTGGGTTCGTTTCGCTTTCAATGCCTTTGAGCGCGGAGCCTTAGCGGAGTGCGAACTGGGTTCCTTTCGAGCCTTGGGCGAGGTGGTCTTCTTGGCCCTGGAAGGGCTACTCGACTGCCCACGGGGGACGCTGACGCGACGGACGCAGCCAACCGGAGAGAACGAGCCAACGCCAAACGAACGGCTGCCACCACGGGACACGGGGACGGAACTGAGGGGGACAGCCGCACGCGCGCCAAAACTGCACGGGCAACGAAACGCGATGGAAGTAAAACGCTGCAACCCGGCACTGCCACCGCTGCCAACGAACGCCGACCAGGGACTGCCAACGCCTAGCGGCCCAGCCACTCTGTAGATGCTCTCTCACACCTTTTCTTTGAGAGAGCATCTACAGAGTGGCTGGGACGCGGGCAGTGCCTGAGCGCGTAGGATTACCCACGACTCCCGACAGCCCGAAGGAGTCGTTTCAACTGACTTTGCCTTTGTCCGGAGCGAAGTGGCAGCTCGACGGCAGATCAGCAGCGGGCGTGACAGCCCTGTGTTGCGCCTGCGGCAGGGCTGGCACGACCGCTGCCTGCCGGCGAGCGAACGGAGCGGCTCCGGGGGCGTTGTGGTTCGGCTGGCGTTGGTTTCGTGCAGGGCGTTCGGAGTTGTGGTTGGTTCGTCGTTCTTTCTACTTCCTCTCCTCCAGCGGAGGAGAGGCTGACTTCATTTGGTTGGCGGCGTTGCTGTTTTCCAAGGCAGCGGGTGAGGTGAGAGCCTAGCGCAACCAGCCAGAGAGACGCAGCCACCGCCAGACCAACGGCTGCCACCAGGGGAGACGCGGACGCCACTGAGGAGGACAACCACACGCCCGCCACCACTGCACCGGCAACGAAACGCGCTGGAAATAGAACCCGGCAACGCGACACTGAAACCGCTGCCAACGAACGCCGACCAGGACCTGCCAACGCCTAGCGGCCCTACCGACCTGAAGAAGCTCTCTCACACCTTTTCTTGAGAGAGCTTCTTCAGGTCGGTAGGGCCGCGTGGCAGCGCTGGACGCGTAGGATTACCCGAGACGCCCGACAGCCCGAAGGGTTCCAGTCACTAACTTTGCCTTTTCCGGAGCGAGTGGCAGGGCGCATTCCAATGGTTGCAGCAGGCGTGCCAGCCCGTGGGGTTAAAGGGGGGCTGGCGCGACTGCTGCATCGTAAACGCGCCCGAACGGAGCTTCTGGGGGCGTGCGACGTTCTACGGGCGTTGGTTTCAGGGCGCGGGTTCGTGGTCGCGAAGCGGTGGGACGTTCGATGTGGAACGAGCGGAAGCAGCGAGCGTGACAGGCCGGGGTTGAAGGGGGGCCTGGCACGCTGGCTGCGCCGCGGACGTCCGAATCGGCAAGGCGTGTTCGACGGCGCGAAGCGGGAGCACGGTCGAACGCCTATGCTGGTTGGAGTCGCGGTGGCGTGTTCTAAGTAGCGCCAGCGGTGTGCCGGTTGAGTTTCTAACGATGAGCCTCAGGCCCCGCCATCCCCCGTTGCGGAAGCACAGGGGGATGGCGGGGCCTGCGGCGGTCGTGCGCCTGGGCGTGTTCGGTGCGGGGTGGTGGTTTTCCACACCGCCACGGGCGGTGTGGCTGACATTGCCTGAGCGGGAACGCATCGAATTGGAATGAACGTAGCGAGCAGCCTGCGACCGGTGGTGGTGCCGTGAGCGACTGACAGGCGGAGCGCCGGTTGCGCCGCCAAGGCGCATCCGGCGCGGAGCCTGGCAGGAGCGGTGCCTAGTGCTGGAGGTCGTCAACGGTTTCCTTCAGGAAAAGTGAGGACTCCTGATAGCGGGGGATGGCTGCTGATAGCGTGTGATGACACGGCCAGTGGGGCGTCGGTTAGAGGGCAAAAAGCGATGCTAAGGTTGCGCCGATGGCCGTAAATGCGACTCATCCTGATTACGACGCCGCGTCCGTGGAATGGGCGCGAGCGCGTGATGTCCTGGCCGGCGAAGATGCCGTCAAGGCTGGGGGCGAGAAGTACCTGCCTCGGTTGGACTCGCAAACGGATGAGGAGTTTTCCGCGTATGTGAAGCGGGCCTCCTACTTCAACGCCAGCGCGCGCACTTCTGAAGCCTACCTCGGTTTGATGTTCCGGCGTCCGCCGTTCGTGAAGCTCCCCGCTGATGGTGCCGGTGTGGGCCGGGCGATGGCGGAGTTCCAGAACGACGCCGACATGCTGGGCACCACCCTCACCGGCTACGCGAAAATGGTGGTGGGCGACGTGATTGGTCTCGGTCGCGCCGGCTCGTTGGTGGACTGGGAAGATGCGGTCGAGCATCGGGCGTACGTGGTGTTCTATCGCGCCGAGCAGGTCATCAACTGGCGGGTTGAGAGGGTGAATGGTCGCAACGTGCCGACGCTGGTCGTGCTGGCGGAGCATGTCATCGCACCGCCTGGCCCGGATGATGATGGGTTCGACCTCCGGCTGGTGGATCAGATGCGGGTCCTGAAGCTGGTGCCTGGCGATGATGAGCCGGTCGCGGGCAAACACGACTACCACTGCGTGGTGGAACTGTGGCAGCCGAAGAAAACGCAGCGCAGGGGCGCCAAGGTTGAGTGGCAGCTTGTGGGAACCAGGATCCCACTGCGACTGGGCAAGCCGCTGCCGTTGATTCCGTTTGTGTTTCATGGGCCGCGGCATTCCCGGCCGGAGATAGATCGCGGGCCGCTGGAGGACATCATCACGGTGAACCTCGACCATTACCGCCTCAACGCTGACTTCAAGCACGGCTTGCATTTTACGGCGCTGCCCACTGCCTGGGTGAGTGGCTTCGATAAGGGCGCGTCTCTCCGCATCGGATCGAGCACGGCTTGGGTGAGTGAGACGCCAGGTGCCACTGCCGGCTTCCTGGAGTTCACCGGCCAGGGGCTGACGACTCATGAGCGAGCGATGGACCGCGACGAGCGGCTCATGGCCATTCTGGGTTCTCGCATGCTGGAGGACATGAAGAAGGTGGGGGAGACCGCCACCGCCATCGAACTCCGGCAGGCCGGCGAATACAGCATCCTCGGCAATGTGGCTCTCAGCTTGAGCGAATCGCTCACACAGGTCCTGCGCTGGGTCTACTGGTGGAACTCCACGGAGGAGCTGCCTGATGACGTGAAGAGCGAGCAGGTGCTGATGACGCTGAACACGGATTTCAGCACGAAGGGGCTCGCGAGCCAGGATGTGCAAGCAATCGTCGCTGCCTGGCAGGCCGGCGCAATCAGCCAGGACACGATGTTTGATCTGTTCCGCCGCGGTGAGGTGCTGCCCGAGGGCAGGACGAACCAGGAGGAGGCAGCGCTACTGGAACAGCAAAGGCGCCAGGACGCGAAGAACGGTGTGGCGATTGGCACAGGTGGCCAGTCGCATAGGACGGTGGGCAATTCCAGCGGCGTACCCATGGGTAGCGCCTCAGCAACGTGAGTGAGTTATGGCACTGAAATACAAGTTCAAATCGAAAGAGGAAATTCCGGCGGAGCAGCAAGCGCTCTATGTAGAGCGTGATGGTGCGTGGATGCTGGACGTCGATGGCGCTGCGGACAAATCCAAGCTGGATGAGTTCCGCGCCAACAACATCGCGCTGAGCAACCAGCTCGCAGAGCAGACGAAGCGCTTCGAGGGCATTGACCCTGAGCAGGTGCGCAAGCTGGCCGAGGAGAAGCAGCGGCTCGAGGAAGCGCAGCAGATCAAGAGCGGCGAGGTGGGCAAGGTTGTGGAAAGCCGGCTCAAGACTGCAAAGAGCGAATGGGACAAGCAATTCGCTGCCGTCACGAACGAGCGCGACTCACTGAATGCGCGCCTTACTGGCATTCAGATTGATCAGGGCGTGATCACCGTTGCTACCAAGCGCGGCCTGCGTCCTACTGCGATTCCTGACATCACGGCGCGAGCCCGCACGGTGTTCCGCCTAGTGGATGGCGCGCCGCGTGCCTACGAGGCCGATGGCCAGACAGTGCGTGTCGGCAAGGACGGGATCACGCCTATGACTTTGGATGAGTGGGTGGAACAGCAGGTTGCTGACGCTCCTCATCTGTTTGAATCCAACGCTGGTGGCGGTGCCGCCGGCAACGGCTCCGGTGGAGTCGGTAACAAGTCCGTGAAGAATCCCTTCCGCAAGGAGACGTGGAACCTCACGGAGCAAATGAGACTGCAAAAAACCGATCCGGGTTTGGCGGCGCGGCTGAGAGCCGCTGCCTGATGAACCTGGGTCACAACCGGAGACTGTGAAGTATGGCTAAGACAGCAGTGGCGGACATTATCATCCCCACGGAGTTTGAGAAATACGCCATCGAGCGGACGGCTGAGCTGTCGCGCTTTGGCGAGTCGGGCATCATCGAGATGGCGCCCGAGTTTGATGCACTAGCGCAGGGCGGCGGGCGGGAAGTGAAGATGCCGTTCTGGAAGGACCTGACGGCGACGCGGCAATTGCTGAGTGATTCGGCGTCGCTGGCGGTGAACAAGATCGCGGCGGATACGGACATCGCGCGCATTCAGAACGATGCGCAGGTGTGGAGTGTCAACCACCTGGCCAAGGTGATCTCGGGCGACGACCCGATGCAGGCCATCGTGGACCTGGTGGCGGCCTACTGGGCGCGGACGGATGAGGGGTTGGTCATTTCCTGCCTCAAGGGAATGTTCGCCGCCGCCTCCATGTCGGGCAACCTGCTGGCGATTCATTCGGAGTCGGTCGCCGGCACCACGTCGGCGACGAAGCTGAACGGTGCGACGTTCGTGGATGCGTGCGCCAAGTTGGGCGATGCGGCCAGCCGGCTGACGGCGGTGGCGATGCACTCGGCGACGGAGGCGGCGCTCAAGAAGCTCGATCTGATTGACTTCCTGCCGGACAGCGAAGGCAAGCCGAGTCTGGCGAGCTTTCAGGGCCGGCGAGTGGTCGTGGACGACAGCTTGCCGACGCGAGCGGGCAGCACTGACGGGACGGTGTATACGACCTACCTCTTCGGCCAGGGTGCGTTCGCCAAGGGTGTCGCTCCGTTGGATGGCACGCCGCTGCAGGGTGGGCACGGGACCGAAGGCGTGGAGCTGGCGCGCGTGGCGCTGGACAGTGACACGGTGCTGATCAATCGGCGACGTTACATCCTGCATCCTCGTGGAGTGAAGTTCACCAGTGCCAGCGTGGCCGGCGACTCGCCGACCAATGCGGAGCTGGAGACCTCCAGCAACTGGGTGCGGATCTGGGAGAACAAGAACGTGCGGCTGGTGGCGGTGACGCACAACAACTAAGCGAGTGCCGGGGGCTGGTTGCCCTCGGCAATCGCCTTTCCAGAAAGGACACACGTATGGGTAAAGAGATTCCGCGTGGCTTCGAGAAGATTCGGAGCGGCGAACAGATTCAGTATCCGACGTTCACCAACGTTGCCGCCGCCGTGGCGGCTGGTGTGACGGCGGCCAAGTTCCCGCGACGCATCATTTATCTGAGCGCGGGCGGGACTGGTGCGGTGCCGTGCCTGGCAATCAGTGACGGCAGCAACTGGAAGCAGGTCGCGATTGGCGCGAACGCCATTTGAGCATGGACGGACTGCTTCCAATCATTCGACGGGTGAGGCGTCCGTTGCTGCCGGTGGAGGCGGCAACGGATGCCAAGCCTGCGCCTGTCCCTGTAGTGCCTGCCGGGGATGGGAAGTCTGAGCAGGCTGCGAACAGCAGAGAACAAGTTCCTCAACCGAATCATGGCAAAGCTACTTTATCTGAGCCGGCCGAGTAATCGCGTGCGGGAGGTGGTGCGGACCTGGTGGGCGATGCGCCGCCAGAAGCGGCGACGCTGCGGGCTGGGAACGCCCGCGCAACCGGTCATCACTGGACTCAACCTTACGGAGAGCGAAGGGGAGCCGCTGTATTGGTTCGACGTGCTAATTGATTTCACGTTCGAGCAGGGGCGTTTTCCTGATGGCACGATCGAGCTTTATTGGGCGCGCGGGTCAAATACCTGGATCGAGGAGTATGTGGGCGCCGTGCCGAGTAACGTGCGGCAGTTCCGGCACGTGAGGGCGTTCAGTGATTTCGAGAATGACGACGTGTCCTATCGGATGCGCTACCGGTGCGGCACGGAGATCATCGGGCCGTTCGGGCCGGCTTACGAGTGGTACTACTGCGCACCGTAGAAGTGAACGTATATGGCTCTCACACTGAACAAGGAAGACGGGACGGGCATGTCAGACGCCAACAGCTACGCGGACGTGGCGGACGGCGACATGTACTTCGAGGGACACCTGTATCCTTCGGCGTGGACGGCTGCGAGCGAAGATACCAAGGGCGCGGCGCTGATCATGGCGACGCGGCTGGTGGATACGCAGTTTCAGTTCAATGGCTTTAGGGCGCACGAGACGCAGGCGCTGCAGTGGCCACGGGAGCGGTGCCCGGACCCGGACCGCAATCTGGTGACCAGCACGCCGCTGTCGCCGGTGCTGACCAACTATGTGCCGAGTGACTCGGTGCCGAAAGGCGTTGTATTCGCGGTGTGCGAGATGGCGCGGGAACTCCTGATTGCGGATCGCACTGCCGCGCCTCCGGGTGAGGGGATCAGTTCCACTCAGACCAGCTCGGCGACGCACAACTCCAGCGGCGGGTCGAGCTCGCAGACCAGCGTCAGCTACAGCAAAGAGGACACGCGACCGATCATGTCGCGTGTCGCGCAGGCGATGCTGGCCAAGTATGGCGCGCTAATCCAGGGCGGCAGCGGCAGTGTGCGGCTGGTACGGGCATGAAGTGGCTCTGGACCATGCTGATGTTGGCGTGCGCCGCTGCAACTGGCGCGGAGCGGCTGACGCTGGCTTGGGATGCGTCGCCGTCCGCAGCGGTGTCAGGCTACCGGCTCTACTACGGCACGAATACGCGGTCGTATCAGTTTGTGACCAACGCGGGCCTGGTGCTGACGCAATCCGTTGTGCTGCCGCATCGTGGACGTTGGTTCTTTGCGGCAACGGCTTACGACACGAACGGGTTGGAGTCTGACTTCAGCAGCGAGGTGTCCTGGGAGAGCAAGCCCTTGCCGCCGGCGATGGCAGGAAAGGCTTGGGTGCGACTGGCGCCTGTGTTCGGGCGGAGCACGAACCTGGCGGCCTGGGGGAGTGTGACGGGTGAGGCGACGTGGTTTCCGGCGACGAACCGAGCGGAGTTCTTCCGCGTGAATCGGCTCCTGATGGAGCGAGTGATGGTGCCATGACAAACATGATTTCGGCGGATTTGATCAGCAAGGTGGACCATGCGGCGGCCATGAACGACCGCTGGCTGTTCGTAGCCAGCCTGGTGGTGTTCGGTGTGTTCGCGTGGTTTGTGATGCGGTACTTCGTGCTGCAACACGAGCGGCTGATCGAGGACCACAAGCAGGCAAGGGACAGTTACCAGGAAAGCCTGCGTGGTGTAGTGGCGGAGCAGAGCGCGGCGAACGCCAAGCTCATCGTCTGCCTGGACAACAACACAAAAGTTCTGGAGGAGTGCAGGGATGAGCTGCGTCTCGTCCGGATGGAAAGGAAGCAAGTATGAAGATGAGTCGTGGTGAGAAGATTGTTTGGGCAGCGGCGGTGGCCGGGGCGCTGGCCCTGCTGGTGGCCTGCGCGAGCGGGTGCGCCTCCTTGGATCGGGCGGCGTACAAGCAGGAAGTGACGTGGACGAATGCGCCGGTGGTGCATGTGTTCACGAATACGGTCGTGGTGACGAACGCGGTGCCCGTGGTGACGGAGCGGACCAACATCGTGTACGTGACCAACGCGGCCACTGGTGCCGTGGCGGGCTACTTGGAGCGTGAGCCGGTGGCGACGAATTTGGTCTCGGCGGTGGTGACTAACTTCGTGCCGGTGTTTTACACGAACCTGGTGCAGGTGCCGGTGACGAATCTGGTCGCGAGGCCTGAAGCTGAGGCAACGATTCAAGCTGCGGGATCCATCGTGAATACCTTCGCGCCTGGCGTTGGCAGCATCTTGGCGCTGGCCCTGGCGGGGTTGTATCACGGGTACAGGCAGGTGCGGAACCGAAAGGTCAACGAGGCGCTAGTCCAGGGCGTGGAGACCGCCCGGGCGATCCTGACCACGACGCCTCAAGGGCAGGTGGCGGATGCGCAGTTCGTCAAATGGCTGATGGAGCATCAGAAGGAGGCGGGCGTGTTCGCAACGGTTTCCGGGCTGGTGGACCAGCTCAGCGACAATCCGGCAGCGCGGCTGACGGCGCAGGAGATTGCGGAGAGGGTGCGGAAGGCCCAAACCCAACCTGGCGGTGCCGTTTCGGCGAGTGGGGCCTGATTCCTTCGTTGGTTCCGTTGGCCACTTTGTTGGCTATTGTTTCCAAGAACAGCGGTCGGTTGCAGGGAATAGCGCATGGGGTTAGCAACCGACCGCACGTGCGTTTTGTGCAATGAAGACGGGAGAAAGTTGCGTGTCAAATGGCCGATAAATGACACCGGCAAGCCTGGCGTGAACATGATGCTTCAAACTTCGGATCAGAAGGTTGCAGGTTCAAGTCCTGCCGGACGCGCCAGTTCAGAACTTCATGGGCTTTTGCCGCGGAATCGTTCTGCAGCACCATCAATCAACTCGGTCCCACCTGTAGAGAAACGGCCTGCCGTGGTGGTTTGTTACGCCAAATTGCCTCGACCCAATGCGAATCTTGGGACGATGCGGCGCTGCGCAGAACAGCGGGAAGTGTCGTTTTCTGATAGGCAATCGCGCGGCTTTCGTCTAAGAAAGGGAGCATATGTCGTGCAAAATGCGGCGGCATGGTCACGCATGAGACCCGGGCTTGATTTATCGGCGCACGTAATCTCCGGAGTGGTTGCCGGGCTTGGAGCCGCCTTTCTGCTGAGCGCGCTCACCCTGCGCGCCGGGGAGAACCCTGGAGCCTTGGAAGGCGTTGAGACTTGGGCCGGCCGTCCGGCCCTTCCCGCCGTGGTGAACCCTGTTGTGAAATCCCCGTTGCAGTCAGTGGTTTCCCTTCGGGGTGAATGGGAATTCACGACCCGTGGCACGGCGCCGCTGCGTCACCCGGAGTGGAACGCATTCTATTCCAAACCCTGGCAAGGCTCCCGCACAATCCAGGTTCCCGGGTGCTGGGAGGCGCAGGGCGTTGGTTCACCCGGCATGGGGGACTCCTGGGACTGCAAGTGGGATCACTGCTCAAAACCGCTGCGAGCGGTGCATAAAGGTGGCGCCTGGTACCGCAAAACGGTGGCCATCCCGGAGGAATGGCGCGGGAAGCTGGTGTGGCTCAAGGTTGGCGGCGTGCGCTCGCAGGGTTGGTTCTGGGTCAACAACGCGCCTGTGGCGTGGGTGGACAATTACTGCGGCACCTACAAGTACGACATCACCGATCTGGTGGAACCCGGCAAGTCGGCCACGGTCGTGGCGGAGGTCAACAATGTGCTGCCCAGCCGGAAGGGGCTGTTCAGCAGCACACACCGGTTTGGCGGCCTTTACCGGGACGTTGAGCTGGAAGCGACTCCGGATGCGCGTATAGATTACGCCTGGCTGCGAGGCGATTTTGATGCGAAGACGGCCGAGGTCCACGCCACGGTGGCTGCCGCCCACGGGAGATCCATGGCGCAACGCGCGATGCTCCGCGTTTCAATCAAAACCCCCGATGGGTCGCCAGCAGGGGAAAGTTCCCGAGAGATCAAGTTCGATGCGCAGGGCGGGTTGAGTGAAGTGCTCGTCCGGGTTGCGTTGACGAACTTTCAAGCGTGGTCGCCCGAGAGTCCGAGGCTTTACCTGGCCGATATTGTGCTGTTGGACCAGGACAGACCCGTCCACGGCTGGATTGAACGGTTCGGCGTCCGCAAGTTCGAGGTGCGTGGTGATCGGTTCTTTCTCAATGACAAGCCCTTCTTCGTGCGCGGCTACGGTGACGATTTTGTGTATCCGCTCACATTGGTCTCGCCAGCCTCACGCGAGGAACACCTGGGCCATTTGAAGCTGGCACGCCAGGCGGGATTTGTTTACGCGCGGTTGCACACGCATTGCGAACTGCCCGAGTTTTTTGAGGCGGCCGATGAAGCGGGCGTGCTGATCCAACCTGAGCTCCCTTATTACGGAGATTACCCGACCGAAGCGTTTGCGTTTGATCCGATACGCGACCTAAAGGAGTTGATGGCCCATTACCGGCGGCACGTTTCGCTGGCGACTTACTGCATGGGAAATGAGGGAACGCTGGGCCGCTACTTGGGAAGGGAAATCAAGAATCTGATCAAGCGCACGGATCCCGACCGGTTGGTCCTGCACCAGGACGGCACACTCAACGATGCCGAGAACTCGGATTTCCGGAACGGTCCGATCAACGTTTGGCAGCCCGGGACCGTTGTGACCGATGCCCCGTTCATCGCGCATGAGTACCTGAACCTATCCGTGAAACAGGATCCGAGGCTGGCGCCCAGGTTCAAAGGGGCGATGGCTGCGCCCGTCCCGCTCGAAAGGCGAGACGAGTGGCTGAAGGAGGCCGCGCTGGATCGGCGCTGGGGTGACGCATGTCAGGACGCCGCCCATGCCTTGCAGCGGCATTACCAAAAGGAGGGGCTCGAAGCTGCCCGCATGGACCCGGCGTGTGACGGTTACAGCTTTTGGACTATTGTGGACGTCATCGTTCAACAGGGAAAGACCTATAGCGCCCAGGGCTTTCTCAACGCGTTTTGGGAACCCAAGCCCAACGGCTTTACCCCTCAGCAATTTGCAGCGTTTAACGGCCCGACTGCGCTGCTGCTCAAAACCGAACCTGCTGAGCGGATTGCAGTTGCCGGAGATCGCGTGGAGCTTTCGTTCTGGATCTCGCATTACGGGGACGCACCGATCGAAGCAGGCCGATTACGCTGGGCCTTGCGCCAGGGTGGCACGGCGTTGGTCGAGGGCGCTCTGGACATGGCCGGAGCCGAACTTGGTTCCGTGCGTTTGTTGGGCCAGTCGGAGTTGGTTGTGCCCGACCTGCCAAAACCGGCCCGAGCCGTTCTGGAGGCTTGGCTCGGCCCCGGTCACGTGACCAACCGATGGGACCTCTGGTTGTTCCCGAAGCGCGCGGTCCCACAAGTCACCGGCATTGCCGTCTCGCGACCTTTGCACGAAAAGCTGGCGTCCCTTTACTCGGGCTTAACGCCTGCGGGTCTCTCTCAGACGAACGCGACAGACCTGCTCATCTCATACATTGGCTCACCGGATGTCGAGCCCGCGCTGGCTTTGGGCAAGCGTGTGCTACTGTTGAACCGCACCCGTGGCAGCCCCAACGTCAGCCTTGGCTGGTGGTCTATGGGCCAACAGGTTGGGACTGCCTTCGCTACCCATCCCGCTTTCGGGGATTTTCCACACGAGGGCTACCTCTCGCCCCTCGCCTTCCGGATCCTCAAAACAGGTCAAAAGCTGCCCGCGTTTGGCGGGCTTCGCCCGGACGAGATGCTGATAGTCGGTGAAGGGTTGGACAGCTATTTCCTTTATGCGGGACAGGGACGGGTTGGCCAGGGCAAGGCGCTGATTACGTTCGGGCTGGATCTGCTTTCCGGCCATCCCGAGGGCACCTGCCTTCTGGACGGGCTTATCCGTTATGCTCGTTCCGCGGCTTTTGACCCGAAGGGGCAGATCCTGAACCTGGAACCCTTCAGGGCGCCGGACGGGTGGCTGAGAACGTTGAAAGCAGGGGATACCGGCGATGACCATCCACCGATCAATGGCCGACAGCTCGATGTCGCCCGTGGCATGACGGGCAAGAACGAGCTGGTCTGGGAGACTCACCCGCTGAAGATTGGAGCGGGAGAGAAAGCATGCTCTGTCACCTGGGAGGGAGGCATGGGCTACTTCGCCGAGCCTGAGTGCTCGTTTCAGTTGTTTGTAAATGACCAGAAGCTGCTCGACATGCCCGGCATCAGCGAACAAAGCACTACGTGGCATGGCGCGGAGAAGACCGTGATCCTGCGCTACGAACGCGACGACTCCCGCCCCGAGATGGGCAGGTTCACCCTTACGCTCCCATCCACAATGGTGACTCCCGGACAATCACTCCGCCTGAGAATTGTTGGCAGTGAATCGGACAGCCGCCGGTGGGTGGGCGTCTGGGAAACGTCCGGTGACGCGCCATGATCCGCCCCGGTTGCTGGATTCATCGAGTGTTTCGTCCGCCAGCAGGATGGCCCCCCAAGCCAGAATGAGAGCCAATGAACGCAATTTGGACAGTGAACGTTGAGGCCGGGATGCCGGTGCTCGACGAGGCGCGACGGCTGGTCATCGGAGAAATTAAGCGGGCCCGGCGCGAGGGGGTGAGGGTGCTAAAGGTGATCCACGGCTACGGCTCTTCGGGCAAGGGCGGGGCGCTCTGCATCGGCTTGCGGAAATCATTCGGGTTGCGGAAGAAGGAGGGGGCAATCAAGGAGTTCATCCCCGGCGATGATTTCTCGATCTTCAACGGCACGGTCCTGGCCCTGCTGGAAGCTGTGCCGGAGCTGCGCGGCGACCCGGACTTAAACGCGACCAACGAAGGCGTCACTATCCTTTGGTTGAGCTGAGCGCCGCCGGGGCCAGGCGGCCGGAGACGGGCCACTCTTGCCATTCGGCAGGAACGTGCAAGTATTAGCACAACACAGGTTGATGATCTGACTATGTTCGACATCACAAATCCAATTCTCTGGCTCACAGGCATCATCGCGCTCGCCGTCGTCTTCTTCCTGCTCCGGGGCCATTTCAACGCCGAGGCGCGGGCACGGCGGCGGCGCGACAAGAGCAACCGGCCGATCATTTCGCGGAAGCAAGGACCGAGCATCCGGCTGGCAGTGGATGTGGACAAGCCGAAGCGCGAGCGCAAACGCTAAGGGCGAGAGGCTGATCGCCAAGGCGCCGGTTCCAAAAAAGGGGCGGAAAGTGAATGGGGAACCCAACTGGCCCGTCCGATTGTAAGAGACATCGCATCACGCCATGAAGAAGTTTGTCGTCGCCATGTTGTTTCTCGCTGCCATGGCCGGCCCGCTCTGCGCCGCGGACGCAAGGAAGGCGAGTGTTCCTGGCACCGATGACCTGAGCCGTTACGTCGCCACCAGAGCTAAAGCGGGCGGGCAGACCGTCTTGCGGGACGCATCCGGCCGCACCTTGGGGAGCGCGAGCACGATGGGGTCCGGCACGACGACTTTCCGTGACAGTAGCGGGCGAACCACGGGAACGGCCCACGTTCAGGGCAGCCAGACAGTATTCCGGGACGCGTCGGGGAGGACGGTCTGGACGGCTACGAAAACGGGCGGCCAAACCATCACTTATCGCGATGCGGCCGGGCGCACCCAGCGGATCGCTTCGGAGTCCGGCACCGGCACCACCTTCCGCGATGCCGCTGGCCGCACGACCAGCACCGTGCAGCACACCGGTTCGAGCACCGCCGTTCGGGATGCGGGTGGCCGGACCATTGGCACGATCACGACCACGGGAACGAAGCCGCCGGCCGCCGCGAAGCCTCGGGGACGCTGAGGTTTGCCCCGGCTTCTCTTTGCCGCCCATCTCGCCGGGTCTCGGCCATTCACGCTACGGCCAGATGCGGCACCCGGCGGCATCGTTCTTATCAATGCCCGGCTTAATTCTTTCGATTAACACCCCCGTCCAGTGAAGGACTAAAGTCGGGGCATGAAAACAAACCGCTCGGCACGTCGAATTCTAAGAATCAAGGGCATGGTGATTTGTTTGGCCTTCATCGGGATGGTCGGAGTTGCCTTCTGGTTGGGCGAGTCTCTGGCCGCGCGGGTGGGGCCGGCTGCCGCCTCACAGGCCCATAATATCCCAGCTCCCAAAGGGAGCTTTGCTGACCTGGTCGCGGTCGCCTGGTAGCGGCTGCCGCGGACTCCTGCCCGCGGCGCGTCCTGACCACCACCACGTTGCGGCGGGCAGTGATGGTGACAAAGGCCGTTGGTCAGGGTGCCAACGGCCAAAAATCGCTTTGCTCAACCGGCCCCGGTGCATACACTTCGCATATGCAACCCCATTCGGGCCGGGGCAGAAAGTGGCGACGGTTCCGCCGCAAATACGGAGTTTTCGTTTTTGTGGCGGTTGTCTCGCTTGTGGTTGTAGCCCTGGTTGCGTTTCTGACGTACACCCTCACAAGCATTAACTGGCGCTTGCGCTAGTAGCTGCGGGCGGGGATTCTCTGTTTATGCGATGCATAGTAACGGCCGGTCCGACCTTCGAACCGCTGGATGCAGTCCGGCGCCTGACCAATTTCTCCACCGGCCGGCTGGGCTCCGAGCTGTGCAATTTCCTGTCGGCGCGCGGTCACGACGTCACGCTGCTGATCGGCCAGCAGGCCCCCTGGCGCGGCGAGCGGCGCGCCCGCCGGATCGAGACCTTCACTACCACCGCCAATCTGCGCGAATGCCTTCAGGCCCTCGCCCACCCGGCCGTGGACGTCGTGTTTCATGCGGCGGCCGTCAGTGATTTCTCGTTCGGCAAGGTCTGGTGCCAGCCCCCGGAAGGCGCGCGGACCGAGGTGAAAGGTGGCAAGTTCCCCAGCCGGGACGGGACGTTGCTGGCTGAGTTAGTGCCAACGCCGAAGATCATTGCGGACCTGCGCCAGTGGTTCCCCAAGGCCCGGCTTGTGGGCTGGAAGTACGAGGTGGAGGGCGATCGCGCGGGTGTGATTCGCCGGGCGGAGCAGCAGATCGCCGATTGCCGCACGGATGCCTGCGTCGCCAACGGCGCGGCCTATGGGGAGGGTTTCGGCCTGGTGCAACCGGACGGCCAATGCACGCACCTGCCCGACCTGGCCGCGCTGTTTGCCGCCCTGGAGCGGTTCATCGGCGCCCGCTCAGCCGGCCCAAAGTGACCCCGGGATTCTCGCGCGGGATCAAACCAGCTTGACCGCCCGGTCCGTCAACCAACCCAGGCGGCCCCAGCGGCGAACTCACCTCGTGCGAGCAATTGGGTGCCCGCTTCCCCCTCCCCGCCACCTGTCAGTTGAGCTCATTGGCATTGCGTCCAAGCTCCAGGCTGGCCAAAGTTTCGCGGATGAAAACCACGATGCTCGCCTTCTTGCTGCTGGCCGCGACTCATGCTTCTTTTGCCGCCGAGCCGCCCCTGGATTCTCCCGCGCATTCACCGGTGGCTTTGGAGGAGGAATTCGCCTCACCACCCGCTTCGGCACGGCCATGGGTGTTTTGGTTTTGGATCAACGGCAATATCAGCAAGGAGGGAATCACCGCCGATTTGGAGGCGCTGCATCGAGCCGGAATTAATGGTGTGCTCTGGATGGAAGTAAGCGGACCATGGTGGGCGCCCGAGGGGAAGATGCGGGCGTTGAGTCCCGAATGGCATGAAGCATTTCAGTGGGCGATTCAAGAATGCGGCAGGCTGGGGATGGAGTTCGACCTTTCGGTGGATTTTGGCTACGGCAGCGGCGGGCCCCACATCACACCGGATCGCTCGATGCAGAAGCTCTATTGGAGCGAAAGAGAAGTGGAGGGCGGCAGGCAGATCAGCCTCGTTTTGCCGCCGCCGCGGGTCGAAACCAACCTTTCCGCGTGGCTGCGGCCCGGCGCTGAAATCAGCGCGAAGGTGCGCGAGCAGATCGAGAGGCAGGATTCCTACCGCGACATTGCGGTTCAGGCCATCCCTCTACCGCCGTCCGAGGACGCCCGGGCTTACCGTATTCCGCAGCTCGACCTGAAGAACGGAACGCATTGGCGCGCCCCAGACAAGAGGCGCATCAATGCAACGCCCCCCAACGCGGTAGTGCCGGCCGGCGAAGTGGTGGACCTGACGGACAAAATGTCCCCCAACGGGCAGCTGGCATGGAACGCCCCGCCAGGCAAATGGTTGATCCTGCGGTATGGGCATGCGTCCAACCTGAAGATGACCCGGCCATGTCCGCAAGCGGCTGTCGGTCTGGAATGCGACCGGCTGGCGCCTGTTGGCATTGAAACGCATTACGCGGGCTTTCTGAAGAAGATCTTCGAAGATGCCGGCAGCCTTGCTGGCAAGGCTCTTAACTACGTCCACATTGACAGTTGGGAAGCCGGCGGCCAGAACTGGACAGCGACGTTTCCCGGAGAATTCCGCCGCCGCCGCGGATACGATTTGCGGCCGTGGCTGCCGGTGCTGACAGGGAGAGTTGTGGGCAGCGCTGAAATGTCGGAGCGCTTCCTCTGGGACATGCGGGCCACCGTCAGCGAGATGATCCGAGACAACTATGCCGGCCGGCTTCGTGAGCTTGCCCGCGGTCATGGCATAAAATTCTCAACCGAATCCTACGGCCATCTTTGCATCGACAACCTCGCGTATGGCGGAGTGAGCGACCTGCCTATCAGCGAGTTCTGGGCGCGAGGCGATGGCCTCTTTCCCGGCGGGCCTGGAGCCAGGCCGAACGCGTATGAGTTCTCCACCAAGGCGCTGGCATCGGTGGCGCACACCGGCGGCAAACCTGTCATTGGCGCGGAGGCCTTTACCTCTGACCGGGGCTGGCGGGATCATCCTTTCCTTCTCAAGGCGATGGGCGATCAGAAATACTGCGAAGGCCTGAACCGCATGATCTTCCATCTTTCCGCCCACCAGGCCTACGACAACATGATTCCAGGGCTCACGCATCGGAAATGGGGCGAGCATTTCCAAAGACACAACACATGGTGGAATTACAGCCGGCCCTGGATGGATTATCTCTCGCGCTGCCAGCACCTGTTGCAGCAAGGCAAGTTCGTCGCCGATGTATGCTATTTTTACGGAGAAGGGGCGCCTTTGCACGTCGGCCTCATGAAGCTGAATCTGCCCCGCGGTTACGACTACGACATTTGCGCTGCCGACCTCGTCCTCCGAATGCAGGTGCGGGATGGCCGTATTACTCTGCCCTCGGGCATGAGTTACCAGTACCTTGTCCTGCCGGACAGCGACCGCATGACGCTGCCCGTAGCGCGCAAGATTCGCGAACTGGTCCAGGGTGGCGCGCGGGTGGTTGCCGCTCGGCGGGTGACGGGCACGCCAGGCCTCACCGACTTCCCGGCGGCAAACTCCGAGGCGGAGACAATTGGGTCTGCGCTGTGGGAAAGCGGGCGGTTGATCACCGGCAAACCGCTGGGCCAGATTTTTGCGGCTGACCAGTTGCCGCCCGATTTCGAAGGCGGGAAACTCAGCTACATACATCGCCGCATCGGCGAGGCGGATGTCTATTTCGTGTCCCACCAGCAAAACCGCACGGCAGATCTCACCTGCACCTTCCGAGTCGCGGGCAAACTTCCGGAATTGTGGGATCCCGAAACCGGCGCGGTTCGCGGGTTGCCCGAATTCGCGGAGAAAGACGGTCGCACCGCCATCCCGCTCCGCTTTGAACCCATGCAAAGTTGGTTCATAGTCTTTCGCAAACCCAGCCAGGCACTGAGACAGGCAGCCGGAAGGAACTTCCCGGATCGCACCCGGCTGACCAGCATTGCCGGCCCATGGAGAGTTGCATTCGATCCAAAATGGGGCGGGCCCGATGAACCTGTCGTTTTCCCAACCCTGGAAGACTGGAGCAAACACGCCGATCCGCGCATCCACTTTTATTCCGGCACAGCTACTTATCGCACGCGTTTTGACCTCTCCGCCGCGTCCCTCCCAGGGCCGCTCTATATTGACCTCGGTTTGGTTGAGGTTATGGCGCGAGTGCGGCTTAACGGCAAGGACTGCGGCATCGCCTGGAAACCGCCATATCGGGTGGATATCACAGACGCCGCTCTTCCCGGCGGCAATGAACTCGAAGTGAACGTCGTAAACCTATGGATCAACCGGATGATTGGGGATGAACAGTTGCCCCCGGATAGCAATTGGAAAGACTACGAGACGCTGCTGGAATGGCCCGAGTGGTTCTTGTCAGGCAAGCCACGCCCGTCGGGACGTTACACGTTTACATCCGCGCGCCATTACTCCAAAGACACTCCACGGGTGCCCTCCGGCTTGATGGGCCCCGTGACAATTCAAACCGTCCGCGCAGGCAAAACCCAATGAACACCAGCCGCGCAACATCAACCGCCGCCCGCGCTCATTCACCCGCGCCGCGACACCCTCCGCGCCCGGGACTGGCCGTCGGCAACCCCCGGGTGGGCAAAGATTGGGTTCATCACGGGTTTCCGGGGACTGCCAACGGTGGTTTGCACCCGCACGACTCGGATGGCCTCCCGACCTTCACCACCTCAACACTGTCCAAATTTGGGACAGTGATCCTGCCAGTCAGCATTCTTGAGTCCCCGCTGATCCCTGCGCCTTTGGCCCGTGATTACGGTGTCTAACCTGTGCTGCTACGGTGTGGTTCCCATGGGGGTCGGCCCCCATGGGAACCACACCGTAGCCTGACCGTACGGACAAGCCATCCTCCAGCCAGCCGCAAGCCAACGCCGGTGTGTGGCTACCGTAGCAGTGCGGTGCATGCGTATTGCCTGATCACACCTGCCTCCAGCCCCAAGAGGTAGCCGCAAAAGGTATCCTCACCACTGCGCACCTCCGTGCTTGAGTCCGGTTGCGTGATCAGAAGCATCAACCAGTCAGCCGCCTGCCCCTCTAAAGCAGGCCAGACAGCCCGCCCTAAAGCCGCCGATGGCCGGGGCCCAAATTTGGTCTCGGCCATCTAGTGGCCACGGGGTGGCCGTCTAGTGGCCGTCACTTGCCCGTCTCGGCGCCGCTCTCACCCCGCCCCCTGGGCAGTTATCGCCCGCGCGCCGGTGGCACTGTCGAGATGCCCTGCGATTCCGCTCCCGACTTTGGGCTTCGATTCCCGCCCCGCGGCGCTTATGCTGCCTTCGGATGAGCGCCGCACCGCCCAATCGTCCCCTCGCGCCCCTGGCCCGGCCGGTGGCCACCCTGTACGGCGTCGGCCCGGAGCGCGCCACCCAGCTCGCCCGCCTCGACATCCGCACCGTCGAAGATCTCCTGCTCCACCGCCCGCACCGCTACGAAGATCGCCGCCAGCTCCGCCCCATCGCGCAATTGCAGCTTGGCGAGCCGGCGACGGCCCGCGGAACGGTGGTCGCGCTCGGCGTCAAATGGTATAAGCAGCATACCAAATCCATCTTCGAGCTGATTCTCGACGACGGGACCGCCCGGCTCCATTGCCGCTGGTGGAACCTGCCCTTCATGGAGAAGTATTTCAAGGTGAGCGAGGAAGTGATCGTGTTCGGCAAACCTGTTGGCCTCAAGCCGCGGACGATGGACCACCCGGAAACCGAGGTCCTGGAAGCCGGCGACGAGGACATCGTGCACTTCAACCGCCTCACGCCCATCTACCCGCTCACCGAGGGCCTGCCGCAGCGCTGGCTCCGGTCGCTGATCTGGCGGACGCTCGCGCAGTGCGAAGGGCAGATTCCCGAGCCGTGGCCGGAACTGCAACTGACCGGCGCGGCGGCGAACCTCCCCGCCCGCGCCCGCGCGATTCGCCTGCTGCACTTCCCCGACACCCTTCCCGACACGGACACGGCCCGGCGGCGGCTGGCGCTGGATGAATTTATCGCGCTCCAGCGGCAGATTCGGCATCGCCGGAGCAACTTCCAAACCAAGGCGCGCGCGCTGCCGTGCGGTGGCGACAACCATCTCATCAAGCCGTTTCTGGCCCAGCTCGATTTCAAGCTGACCGGCGCGCAGACCAAGGTGCTGCGCGAACTGCGCCACGACCTTTCCGGCACGCACCCCATGCGGCGGCTGCTCCAAGGCGATGTCGGTTCCGGCAAGACCATCGTCGCGGCCTGCTGCGCCTTGATGGCGCTCGAAAGCGGCTACCACGTGGCGCTCATGGCCCCGACCGAAGTCCTGGCGGAACAACACTTCGAGAATTTCACCCGCTGGCTCAAACCCCTCGGCGTCCCCGTCGAGCTCCAAACCGGCAGCCGCAAGACCGCCCCGCGCCACCATCGGAAGCCCGCCGCAGACCTCTCGCCCCCAGCCTCCAGCCTCCAGCCTGCCCCCGCCCTCACCGTCGGCACCCATGCGCTCCTCGAACCCGGGTTCGCGCCGGAGAATCTCGGCCTGGTGATTATTGACGAGCAGCACAAGTTCGGCGTGGCGCAGCGCGAACAGCTCGTGCGCAAGGGCACATATCCGCACCTGCTGGTGATGACGGCCACGCCCATTCCCCGCACCCTGGGCCTGACCCTCTACGGCGACCTCGAGGTATCGGTCATTGACGAGCTGCCTCCCGGGCGCGGCCACATCCGGACCGTGGTCCGCGCGGCGGACAAGCTGCCGCAAGTCTGGGCGTTTATTCGCGACAAGCTGGCCGACGGCCGGCAGGCTTATGTGGTTTACCCTCGCGTCGAGGAGGCCAGCCCCGGCGGCGTCAAGGCGGTCACAAAGGAGTTCGCAACCCTGCAACAGACGCTGGCGCCGTTTAAGGTCGGGCTCCTGCACGGGCGGCTGCCGCCGCGGGAGAAGGAAACGGTCATGGCGGCCTTTCGCGCGCGGCAGGTCCAGACGCTCCTGGCCACCTCGCTCATCGAGGTCGGCGTGGACGTGCCCAACGCCACCATCATGCTGATCGAGAACGCCGAGCATTTCGGCCTGGCCCAACTGCACCAACTCCGCGGCCGCATCGGCCGGGGCGCGCACGATTCCTACTGCATCCTCGTGGCCGCCGCGCGAAACCCCGAGGCGCGCACACGCCTGCGTGTGCTGGAAGAAACGAACGACGGCTTCCGCATCGCCGAAGAGGACCTGCGCCGGCGCGGACCGGGCGAGCTGCTCGGCCAGCAGCAGAGCGGGATGCCGCGCTTCCGATTCGGCGACCTGGTCGAAGACTTCGCCCTGATCCGGCAGGCGCGGGATTTGGCATTTGAGCAGGAGCAGGGTCCGCCATGCCAAAACCCGTGAGATTCAGTAATCCCTCCGTCTGGCAGGCGCCTTGCTGATCCGGGAAGGGAATCAAGGGTTCCTCCGTCTTGACGCCGTTCCGCGCTCGGCCCACGATCCCCTCGCGAGACTTCCTATTGAAGCGAGCATGAACCAAAGCCAATCCGTATGATAACCATCACTCCCCAATTCGCTGTTCTCCAGGACGGCTGGATCTGTGCTGCGGACGGCGACCACGTCCATCGGCGCCCGGGGCAGATTATGGCCGTTTTGCCGGTTGCCAGTCGAGCCGCCTGGGTGCTGGTTGTGATGCTGCTGTTCCTGGGTTGGGGAAGCGGTTTCGCCGCGCAGGACGTGTTCCACGTGTCGAACGGGTCCTTGGAGATCGGAGTGAGTCGGGAGCGCGGTGAACTGGTGCGATTGGCCGACACGCATACGCGACAGAACTTCACGGGCGCCGCACCTGCCGGCGCCGGGCTTTGGGAATTAGTGCTTACACCGGCGCGCAAGGTGCTGTCGCCGGCGGATGCGCACTCCTTCCGTTGCCAGCTGTTGCGCGGGAAGGCTCCCGCCATGCGCCTGACTTGGGACGGGTTTGGACTCGCGGCGGCGCCGGGATTGCGCGTGGAAGCCGTGGCGCGGCTGGAGCCGAAGCAGCCGATGAGCCGCTGGGAATTGACCGTGAGCGGGCTGGGTGAGTTGGGCATCGGGCAGGCGCGGTTCCCGCGTCTCGTGAACATCCCGCGCCAGTCGAATGAACGCCTGGCGGTGCCGGTGTGGATGGGGCAGCAGACGGCCGAGCCGCGGAAGGTCTTTGCGGCTGACGGTGGTAGCGGGCGGCGGCAGGAATGGGCTTACCCGGGGATTCTATCCATGCAGTGCATGGCGTTTTACCGGCAGGACGGGCCGGGGCTGTATTTGGCCTGCGACGACACGGCCGCCTTCAACAAGTCGTTCGCGTTTTTCGGCGACGGCAAGGGCCGGCTTGGCTGCGAAGTGGTGCATCTGCCGGAGGGGCAGCAGGCCTCCGGCGCCGGGTGGCGGATGCCATATGCCGTGTGCCTCGGGACGTTCGAAGGGGACTGGTTTGCCGCGGCGGAGCGTTACCGCGCGTGGGCCACGAACCAGGTTTGGGCGAAGGAAAGCCGGCTGGCGCGCGGACAGGTGTCGGATTGGGCTCTTGACACGGCGTTATGGGTTTGGAACCGCGGCCGGTCGCCGGGTGTGCTCGCGCCGGCGGTGGCGTTGCGCGAGAAACTGGGCTTGCCGGTGAGCGTCTTCTGGCACTGGTGGCACGGCTGTTCTTACGACGCCGGTTTCCCGGAATACCTCCCGCCGCGCGAGGGCACGGAGAATTTCACCCGTGCCCTGGCCAAAGCCCAGGCGGCTGACATCCATGCGCTGGTGTATATGAACCAGCGGCTCTGGGGAATGACCACCCGAAGCTGGACAAACGAAGGCGCCGAGCGTTTCGCGGTCAAAGGCGAAGACGGCAGGGTGCACCCGGAGGTCTATAACACCTTCACCCGCCAGGCGTGCGCGACGATGTGCATGGGCACGGATTTCTGGCGGCAGAAGTATGCCGGGTTGGCCGAACGCGCCGTCGGAGAGCTCGGCGTGGATGGCATCTACATGGACCAGGCATGCACCAGCCGCGCCTGTTACGATCCCCAGCACGGGCACTCGGTGGGCGGGGGCGTTTATTGGATGCAGGGCTTTCGGGCGCTGGAGTCCGGGATCCGCCAGCGGTGCGCTGCCCGTGGCGAGCCGGTGGTCCTGGCGGGGGAAGGTTGCGGCGAGCCGTGGCTGCCTTACCTGGATCTGATGCTCAGCTTGCAGGTCAGCCGCGAACGCTACGCGGCGCCCGATGGCTGGGAGACGATCCCTTTTTGGCCGGCAGTGTACCATCCGTTTGCCGTTGCCTACGGCAACTATTCGTCGCTGACGATGCCGCCTTATGATGATTTGTGGCCGGTGCAGTCCGCACCCGCTGAGCCGCTCAAGCTGCTCGACCGGAAGTATTCCCGCCAGTTCTGCCTGGAGCAGGCGCGGGCGTTTGTCTGGGGCCAGCAGCCGACGATCGCCAATTTCCTGCCGGAGCAGCTGGCGGAGCGCGCCGAGGAGGTGGACTTCGTGCTGCGGTTGGCGCGACTGCGGAGCCGCGCGCGAAAATACCTGCTGCACGGGACGTTCCTGCGTCCGCCGCAAGTGCGCGGCCCGTCGGCCACGCTGGACATGTCGCGCCTCTCGATCTACGCCGGCCGGGAAGGTGGGTTGACGGCGTTCCAGACCAGCAGCCCGCTGGTGCTGGCGTGCGCCTGGGCCGCGCCGGACAGGAGTGTCGGCATCGCGGTCGCCAGCATCGCGGATGAACCGATCCAGTGCATCCTCGATCTCCCCCGAGGCGCGTATGGCTTGCCGCGGAGCGCGATGCTGTATCAACTGGATGAAGCAGATCGCCGCGAACTCGGCACGCTCAAGAAGGCCGGCAGCTCAATTCAGCTCGATCTTCCCCCTCGCGCCGCGCGCATCCTGGAATTGGCGCCGCAGCGGAAATAAGGAGCCTCACGCAAAGGCGCCAGGGTGCGGCGAAAGCAACCCGTTGGCCGGGAGCATCAAACCTGGCCGGCCGCGGCTCAGGCCACTTGCAGCTCGCGCACAACGAACGGCGCGAACTCCTCGTGGAGGTGCGGCGGGATGCGGGCTTTGAAGCGGGCGGTCTTGCCGTTGTAGTTCCGCTCCACCACCTGGCCGACCTCGTGCAGCCGGGCGATGACGCCGGATTGCTCGTGCGGCACAGAAAGCTCCATGAACTCGCGGATGGGCCGCAACTGGCTGCCCAGCTCCGCCAGCAGGGCCGGAATCCCCTCGCCCGTGGCGGCCGAGATGGCCACCCCGTGCGCGTGCTTCTCCAGCGCCCGTGAGAGCGAGTCCCGGCTGCCGTTGAGTTGGTCAATCTTGTTGAACACCATGAGCGTCGGCTTGCCGTCCGCGCCGATTTCCTTCAGCACGGTATCCACGGCTCGCACCTGTTGCTCGGCGTCCGGATGGCTGGCGTCCACGACATGCAGCAGCAGGTCGGCCTGGACCACTTCCTCCAAAGTCGCTTTGAACGCCTCGACCAGCCCGTGCGGCAGCTTGCGGATGAAACCGACCGTGTCCGTCACCAGCACGTTCTGGTTGGACGGCAGCCGCAGGCGGCGGGTGGTCGGGTCGAGCGTGGCGAAGAGCTTGTCCTCCACCAACACCTCCGCGCCGGTAAGCTTGTTGAGCAGGGTGGATTTGCCCGCGTTGGTGTAGCCGACAATCGAGGCCAGCGCCCAGTGATTGCGATGGCGCTGGTTGCGCTGGAGCGCGCGCTGGCGGCGCACCACCTCCAGCTCGCGCGCGATGCGGGCGATGCGGTCCTGCACCCGGCGGCGGTCGGTTTCCAACTGCGTTTCACCTTCACCGCCCCGCATGCCGATGCCGCCCTTCTGCCGGGACAAGTGGCCCCAGAAACGCGTCAGCCGCGGGAGCAAATGCTGGAGTTGCGCCAGCTCGATCTGGAGCTTGCCTTCGCGGGTGCGGGCCCGCGCGGCGAAGATGTCGAGGATGAGGCTGGTGCGGTCGAGTATCTTGCAGTTGAAGGTCTGCTCCAGGCTGCGGCTTTGGGCGGCGCTAAGCTCATCGTCAAAGATGACGGTATCCACGTCCGCCTGTTGGCAGCGCCGGGCGAACTCCTCGGCTTTGCCCTTGCCGATGTACGTGGCGGCGCAGGGAGCGGCCATCTTCTGAATGCCATCTCCCACAACTTCACCTCCGGCTGTGGTGGCCAGCTCGGCCAGCTCCTTTAACGAATCATCCAACTCTGTCGCCCGCCGTGACTTCAGTTCAACCCCCACGAGGAACACTCGCTCAGTCCGGCGGTTCCTGGTCTCAATCAGTGCTTTCAACTCGGCGCGTCTATCGCGATCGCTCTCTTTCTAATTGTCTCTGAGTCACCATAGCATGTTTGCCGCCGGGAAGGAAGAGGTTTCTTGCACTGCGACGAGCTATTTCACCGCTGCAATACCCTATTCCCGGACCCCATAGCCGCCCCGGTGCGACGACGCTGTGACACCCGTGAGTACCCGGTGTGTATCCCATGGGGATCGCTCCCCATGGGAACCACACCGTAGTCCCGCCGGATGGGCGCCGTCCCTACGCCGCAGCCGGCTCCCCTGGTTATTGTCGGCCAGGCTGCCGCCACACCCAATCCCCCTCCTTCAGCCGCGGGTACGCGGCTTCTCCCCAGCGCCAGTTCTTATCGGCTGGACCCGGCCTTCCGCCGTCATCCGCCCGGTTCAGTCCGATCGAATACAGCACGAACCCGCCGTCGCCCTCGCGGCGATACCTGAGCTTGCTGCCGTTCGGGTCCAGCAGGTCGGCCGGCGGCTCCTTGAGCCACGCCGGCGCCAGCGCCTCCAGCGAATCCGGGTATCGCCCCTGGGCCAGGCGGTAGCGTTCCAACGCGCACGCCACCACAGCTTCCTGGCAGGTGGTGTGGAGGTAAAGGGCGCCTTCCGCGCCCCCGTGGAAGGCTTCCAGGAGGTTGGGAACCACGAAGATCAGCAGCAACGGATCAGTCGCGCGACGCAGCTCAGTGTCCCCCCGCCCGGCCTTGGCGGCGTTCATCGCCTTAAACACATCCGCTCGCCGCTCATAGAACCGGTAAATCCAAACCTTGTCCTGGTAAAGCCAGCCCTCCGGATACAGCCTGCAGAAGAGCCACGCGGCAAACCGTTCAGAGCCCAGGAGGTCCCCTGCCGGAGAACGGCGGCCAGCCAGGAACGCCTGCAGCTGGTCGGCCAGGTTCATGAACACGAAGGTTCCCCCACGCGCCATCACGCGAAACTCAGCCGGCAGGTCCATCGCGGCGAACTGCTGCTGCAAAGCTGCGAGTTGCGGCTCGGTCCAACGGTGTTGGGCCAGCCCCTCCCACACCGGCTGCACGCAGAACATCAGCATCTGGGCCCGGAGGTGGTGGAGCTGCCAATAGGGCTCTTCTCGGAGCGTATTCGCCAGGCGCAACGCCAGCAGTGTGTCCTGCAACGCCGGCTCGCTTCTGCCCTGGGCCAGCTCGGCAATCGCGCGCAGCGAGAGCACATGCGCGGCCTGGGGAAGGAATTCGAGCTGGCGCCCGTGCGACGGGTAGCTCAGCGCGAAGAGGCCCTCCTCGTAGGCCAGGGGATAACGCGCCTGCGGCCGTTGGCTGGCCGTGCGCAGCACCGCCAGGGCCGAATCGTAGCGGCTCAGGGCCAGCATCACATCCGCCGCGGGCGCCTGCGGTGCCGGGGCGACGGGCAACGCCGGCCGGCTCGGGTCCGCGTTTGTTTGGGCTCGGGGGGTGATGGCGTGCCGGCGAAAGAACTCCTGCCAGGCCGCCAGGTCGGTGGCTTGCCCAAGCGCCCAGGTGGCCGCGGGCCAGTCGTCACCCGTTTCCTGGTAAAACGCTCCCGGGGAGGCCGTTTCCTGCTCGTTGCCCGAGCCCGGCTCGGCGAAGCCCAGCAGACGGCCAATCCCCGGCGCCAGCGCGAAGTTCTCGTCCTCCGGCACAGCCGGCGGGATAACCGACGAGAGCTCCAGGGATTCCCCCCGCGCGCCGGCCTCGCGTTGGAGCGCGGCCCACATTCGCTTTCCCCGCCAGCTCTCCTCGGCGTAGAACAGCACCACCACCGACACGATCCCCACCGCGAGCCAGCCGTAAAACCGCAGCGCTCGACGGCTGAAGAACCAGCGGAACCCATGCCGCCACGCCGCGACCGACAGCACCGCCAGCAAGACCAGCGCAAGGGCGGCCAGGATAAAGACGATTTGCAGGACCAGTTCACTTGCGTGCCAGGCCCAAACCACGATCAGGCCGGCCAGCAGGGCGCTGACCACGCCGATGATCCAGCGCTCAAGAACGGAGGGGGTGGCATTCACGTTTTTCATAGGCTCGCTATCATGATCGAGGTTTGTTGCTTCTGAGCAGCAGGCTCCGCCGGGAGCCCTTCACTGCGGGGACGCGCCGGTGACTGACTCCGCGGCACGACCCGAAACCCCGGCGGTTTTCCCAACTCTCCGGCCAACAGCTCCTCCTGGATCTTCAAGACCTGCCGGATTTCCGCCGGCGATCGCGCCGCGGTCGTCCTGGTCGTCGGGGACACCTCCGGCGCGCTCAGCCGGAAGACCAGAATTAGAACCCACACGGACGACACCGCCAGCGCCGGCCGCAGGTTCTCCAGCAACAGTCCCCGCCACCAGCCGGCCACAGCCGCCATGATCTCCCCGAACCCGCGAGGCTCGGCCGCCTCTTCTACCGCCCGCATCCACCGCGCCCGAAACCCCGGGCTCGGCTCCACCGGCCGCTCGGCCATCCAGCGCAGCCCGGCCGCCGCCGCCCTCAACTCCTCGGTGTAGCGCCGGCACTCCGCACAGCCCGCCAGGTGCTCTTGGATTCGGCTGGCCTCCTCGCCCGTCGCCCCTTCGCCAATCCAACTCCGGATTGCCTCCTGCCAGGTTCTGCAGTCTTTAACAGTCTTCATTGCTTTCCGCCTTCGGTCTTGGGCCTTCCTTCGGCCCCCGGGTTTCGGATTTCAGATTTCACACCCCTGTATCCCCCCACACCTCCGAAAGGTTCACTCCCTGCTGCGCTTCGCGCAGTTTCTCCAGCGCGTAATGCAGCCGCGACTTCACCGTCCCCACCGAACACCCCAGCAAAGCCGCGATCTCCGGCAGCGACGCTTCCTCGAAAAAACGGAGCAGGACTACTTGCTGATGCTTGTCGGGGAGAGTCTGGACGGCTTGCCTTATCCGGCCCGCCGCCTCCGCGCGCATGACAACTTCCGCGGGCGAAGGGTCGGCGGCCGGCAGATTCTCCTGGGCCTGGCGGTGTTCATCAGCCTGGGCCGGGAGCAGCGCGGCGAGCGGAATCGGGCGGGACCGGGCGCGGCGCAGGGCTTTCTGGTGGCGGTGCAGGAGGATCGAGAAAAGCCAGGTGCTGAACTGGCAGGCGCCATTGTATCGGCTGAGGCTGCGCCAGGCCTCGGCCAGCGTTTCGGAAACGAGGTCCTCGGCTGCCGTGCGGTCATGCGTCAGGCCGCAAGCCTGCTGCAGTAGACGGCGCTCGTGCTCGGCCGCCAAACGGCAGAAAGCCGGTGTGTCTCCCGCTCGTGCGCGAGACAGGAGATCCGCGGTGCCTGCGAATTCCGGGCGATCGGCCGTAATGACCATCTATCTATCAGTCCCCCCCGGCGGAGAAAAGGTTCAAAGTCCGGCGATGCTCTTTGCGACCGCTTCGGCGCGGGTCTGCGGCTCCAGTTGAATCCAGGTCAAGGCAAGCTGGCGGCGGAACCAGGTCATCTGCCGTTTGGCGAACTGGTTGGTGCGGATTTTGACCAGTTCGATTGTCTTGGGTAACGAGCGCTCTCCCCGCAGGTGCTCGACAATCTGCCGGTAACCCAGGGCCTGCATCGCGGTGCGGTTTTGGGCCAGACCGCGCGCCAGGAGCTGTTCGGTTTCGGCTACCCAGCCCTGGCGGAACATAGCCTCAACGCGAGCCGAGATGCGCTGGTGCAAGTCTGCCATCGAGCGCGCGAGCCCGACGCAGCGGGTTGAGGGTTGAGGGTCGAGGGTTGAAGGTTGCCATTTGGCGCGCTGGGCGGAGAAGGGTTTGCCGGTCAGGCGAATGACCTCGACCGCACGAATGACCCGGCGCGGATTCCGCCGGTCAATGCGTTCATAGGTGGTTGGGTCGCATCTGGCCAGTTCCTCGAGCAGTTCCGGCAAGGGAGTGGCTTCCAACTTCAGCCGCAGCGCGGGGTCCGCCGGCGGCGACTGGCCCAAGCCCTCCAGAAACGCCTTGAAGTACAGACCCGTGCCGCCGCACAAGATCGGCACTCGTCCCCGGCTCTGGATGTCGGCCACAGCCCGTTGTGCGCCGGCTATGAATTGCGCGGCATCGAATGGCCTGGCTATATCCACCACATCAATCAGGTGATGCGGCACGCAGGCACGATCGGCCGGCGAAGGTTTAGCCGTGCCAATATCCATCCCGCGGTAAACCTGCATGGAATCAACCGAGACAATTTCCCCGCCGAGCTGCTTAGCCAGGCAGAGGGCGATCCCTGATTTGCCGACCGCGGTTGGGCCGGCGAGGAGCAAGGGGTGAGAGTGGAGGAGGGAAGAGGGAGGAGAGTATTCGGGTTTGGCGGCCATCGGCTGTTGTCGGTTGCCTAGCACGGTTGTTTCAAACCTCCGTAGCCGCCGACTTCAATCGGCGCATTCGCCTCCCGCCGAAGATGGCGCCGACTGACGTCGGCGGCTACATCTCTTTGACGATGCGCGCGGAGCATGAGACATCCGGCTTACGCTTCCTTTGGTCCGGGGCGGGGCAGCAGGCGGAGGAGAACCAGCCCTGCGGCGAGGATCAGGATACTGACCAGGTGGGCGGGCGTGGCCCAGCCACCCAGGTAGTGCTGATGCACGGGGTAGTCGCCGCGAAACAGCTCCACCAGCGAGCGCAGCACCGCGTAACCCACAAGGTAAACGGCGAAGACCTGCCCGTCGAACTTCCGGCGCCGAAACAGCCAGGCTAGCGAGGCGTAGAGAGCCAGGCTGAGGAGGGAGTCATAAACTTCGGTTGGATGCACCGGGTAGGTGGGCGGGTGCAGGGGGTTGCCTTCGGGGAAGCGAATCGCCCAGGGCAAGTCGCAGGCGCGTCCATAACAGCAGCCATTCAGCAGGCAGCCGATGCGCCCGAAGACATAGCCCAAAGCAACGCTCGGCGCCAAAATGTCAGCCACCTTCCAAAGCGGCAGCCGCTTTAGCCTGACATAGAGGATGCAAGCCAACGACGCGCCGACCAGCCCTCCGTAATAGACCAGTCCACCTTGCCAGACCGCGAAGATTTCCCAGAGCGGCTTGGCGGCAAACGATTCCCGCCAGTACGAAATCACATAGAGCGTCCGCGCGCCCACGATGGCCCCGACAATCAGCCATGGGCCGAGGTCAACGATCTTCTCGGTGGCGATGCCCGCCCGCGCACCCCGCCGCCCGGCCGTCCACAATCCGGCCAGAAAGCCCAATGCCACCATCACTCCGTACCAGTGGATGGAGAACGAGCCGAGCTTGAACGCAATTGGATGCACTGACCTGAGTCTAGAGTTGAACCTTCGGTGTGGAAAACGAAATCTCGCGCCACCGCCGGCGCAGCCTGATCACAGCCGCAGGGGACGCCAACCCAAACGGTCAACTTCCATTCGTCGCGACCGTCGGCGCAGGCCGGTGCGGGCGCGCCGCGGGCGGCAGTGGCGGGGGAGGCGGCCGGCGTGTGGGCAGGGGCGGAGGCATCTTGCGCACCAAGTCACGCCAGGTCTGGCGTTCGCCGGGTGACATCTGTTGCCAGCGCTCGGCGTCCTTCAGGAACCGGTGACGTTCCGCCGGGCTCAGGCTGGTGAACTTCTCCAACGAGCGCAAGCAGACGGCGCGCTGGTCCGGCCGCAACTGGTCAAAGGCGCGCAGTGTCTTCTCGATTTGCCGCCGCTCCGGCCCCGAGAGCGTTCGGAGCGCCTTTTCCTTTTCCGCGGCGGTCAGCTCGAAGAACTGGTGGAACCGGCTCAGCGTCTGCCGGCGCTGGTCCTCGGACATCGAACTCCACTTGCTGATGCCTTTCTCCAGCATCTCCCTCCGCGGTGCCGGGATATTCGTGAGAATGATCCGCCGCTGCTCTTCGGTGCGATCATGGATCTGGGCCAGGTAGCGGAGCGTGGCCTCGTGCTCCAGGAGCTCGGCTTGCACGGCCGGCGACAGCTTGTCCCACTCGCGCAGCCGGTCTTCAACCAGTTCACGGTCGGTCTCCGGAATCCGCGCCAATTGGGAAGCACGGTTGGTGGTCGGGGCGGTCATCAGCGGCCGCAGGTAAGAGTGCAGTTCCGTCACGCGCAGGCGCAGCTCGCGCTCGTCGGGGGGGAGGGACTCGTATTCGCGCACTTTGGCCAGAATCTGGGGCCGGACCGTCGGGGAGAAGTTCGTCAAGGCCCGGTTGCGCTCGCCCGCGTTCATCGCCAGCAGTTCGCGGAAGAGGCTGATGCCCGAGCCAGGCGCCGGCACTGGAGGCAACGTTCTGGGCAGGGCTGGGGGGGTGACCCGGCGTGTGGCGGCCGTGCGGGGTTCGGTCCGGGCCGACATGTTGGTTGCCGGCTGCGCCGCCAGTGACACTGATATTATCTGGCAGGCGCAAACGAGCGGCACCACGCCAAGACGGCGGCGGCTGGCCGCCATCATTGCAGCACCTCCAGCAGTTGCTCGTCCGGGGCGGGAGCTGGAGCCGATGCGCGGATGGCGTCGAAGTCCAGGAGGATTTCCGGACTGGGCAGTGAGGACACATCCGCGACGGCGACCACGCTCTCGGCCAGCCTCCGGCGCTCTGCGCTCTGAACCATCAAGTACGAGATAAGCCCTGCCGCCACCACGGAAGCCGCCAGAGCCGCTTTGGGCAGCCAGTGCAGCCACGGCCACGTCCAGCGTTCGGGCCGGCGCGGCACCGCCTTGGATTCCCGCTCGACCTCCTGCAGCACGCGCGCGGTGAAATTGCTGGGCACGGTCGCGTCCGGCAGCCGGCGCAGGGCCGCTTCCAGACCGGCCTCCGCCTCCCAGTCCGCCCGGGCCTCGGGATGCGCCGCCAGCCACGCGCGCAACTCGGCTTCCTCGGCGGCAGTCAATTTCCGCCGCCAGCTTAGCTCGCGCAGTCGGTTGTAGATGGGCTCGTTGGTCATAGAACTGTGCCTAAGTTGAGTAAAACCGCTTCCGCATGAAAGTTGCACTCATGCGGACTCATGCCACGCCCCGCTTTGCAGGTAGGGTTTGAGCCGCTGCTTAAGCGTCTCGCGCCCGCGGTGGATCAATGACTTCGTGGCGGATACCGAACACCCGAGCACGCGGGCGATGTCCTCGTAGCTCAAGTCCTCCTGGCGGCAGAGCAGGATGGCGAGGCGCTGGTTCTCCGGCAGCGCGCCCAATGCCTCTTCAATCTTCGCCTCCAGTTCCCCGTGCAGAAGACGCTCCGGGGGTCCCGCTGTCCGCTTGTCCTCGAACTGCTGCCACGGCTGGCCTTCCTGCTCCGGGTGCGCCGCCTCGATCGAGTTGGTCGGATGCCGGGAGCGGCGGCGGATCTCGTTCAAGCACAGGTTCCGCGTGATGGTGAACAGCCAGGTCGAGAACCTGGATGCGACCTCATAGCGGTGGGCCGACTTGAACACCTGCACGAACACCGCCTGGGCGAGGTCCTCGGCCTCCGTCGCGTCGCGGAGCATGCGGCAAGCGACATTCATCACCGGCCGTTTGTACCGGTCCACCAGCTCGGCAAATGCGCCCATGTCGCCCTGCTTCACGCGCAGCATCAGGGCGGCATCGGGGTCGGGCGCGGCGGACATATGCCCCACTCTAGCAGACACCGCCGCGGTCACAAGGTTTCGGCGGCGCTTGCCTTGCGCGGCTTTTGCTCCCACAGTAATTCGCGAATGCAGGAACTGCTCGACAAGATAACCGCCAGTGCCGCGGCGCGCCTGGCGTTGCCGCCTGGCCGTCAACCTGCCCAGGAACTGGCCCGCTACAAGGCCTTCCTCAAGGTGGAGACGCACCGGCTCAAGCTGCGGCATCGGGCCGGCGCCGGCGGCCTGGAGATCTGCCACGCCCGCGCCGCCATTCTCGACGCGCTCCTGCGCCATTTGTGGGAGGCCGCCAAGGCCGGCCTGTCCGAGCCGGCCCGCCACGAATTTCCGCCGTTGGCGCTCGTCGCCCTGGGCGGGTATGGCCGGGCGGAACTCAACCCCCATAGCGACATTGATTTCATGTTCCTGCACAGCCGGCAGGTGGCCGCCAGCGGCACCCGCCCGCTGCCGCACCTTTCGCGCATCCTGGACGGCCTCCTCTATCCGCTTTGGGATATCGGTCTCAAAATCGGGCACTCGGTCCGCAGCCTCGAGGACTGCGTGAAGGTCGCCAACAGCGACATGCAATCCAAGACGTCGCTCATCGAGGCCCGCCTCATCGCCGGCGACGACGCCCTGTTCAAGCGGTTCCAGAAGACCCTCATCAGCAAGTGCGTTTCCGGCTGCGAGGAGGAATACATCGCCTTGCGCCTCGCCGACCAGGCCGCTCGGCGCGCCAAGTTCGGCAATTCCGCCTCCATGCAGGAGCCCAACCTCAAAAACGGCTGCGGCTGCCTGCGCGACTTCCAGAATCTGCTCTGGATGGCCTTCTTCAAGTACCGCACCCGCTCGCTCAAGGAGCTGCAGGCCCATGCCCTCATCAGCGAGGCGGAGCGCAAACACCTGGAGGCCGCCTACGATTTCCTCCTGCGCGTCCGCACCGAAATGCACTACCACGCCAACCGCGCCATGGATGTGCTGGGCAAGAACCTGCAGCCCGCCGTCGCCTTTAACCTGGGCTACCACGAGCGTTCCCCCAGCAAGCGCATCGAGGAGTTCATGCGCGACGTTTACACCCACTCGCGCAACATCTTCCTCATCACCCGCACCCTGGAGCAACGCCTGGCGCTCCTGCCGCAGCCGCGCCGCCTGCCCGGCCTGGCCCTGCCGGGCCGCCTGACGGGCCTGCTCCCCGGCCATCGCAAGCCCGCCAGCGAACCCGTGGACGGATTCAAGTTCGCCGATGGCGAAATCCACGCCACCTCCAGCCGCGTCTTCCGCGACCATCCGCGGCGGCTCATGCGGGTGTTCCTCTACGCCCAACAGCGCGGGCTGCGCCTGCACCCGGACCTGGCGCAACTCATTCGCAACCAGCTCAACCTCGTGGACCACGGCTTCCTGACCGACGAACACGTGCGCGAGACCTTCCTCGCCATTCTCGACCAGCGCGGCAGCGTCGCCCCCATCCTGCGCGCCATGCACGAGGTGGATTTGCTGGGCAAATACATCCCCGAGTTCGGCAAGCTCACCTGCCTGGTCCAGCACGAGTTCTACCACCAATACACCGCCGACGAGCACACCCTCATGTGTCTCGAGCAGTTGGACCGCATTTGGGAAGCCAAAGCGCCCCCTTACTCCACCTACACGCCGCTCTTCCAGAAGCTCGAACGCCCTTTCGTGCTCTACCTCGCCCTGCTCCTCCACGACGTGGGCAAGGCCGACGCCCACGGCAACCACTCCGAGGCAAGCTGCGACCTGGCCATGCGCGCCGCCAAACGCCTCAACCTGGACACCGCCGCGACCCAGACCTTGCGCCTCGTCATCGAGCATCACCTCCTGATGGCCAGCGTCTCCCAGCGGCGTGACCTGGACGACCCGGCGGTTATCCGCCAGTTTGCCCACAAGGTGCAGAATCCCGAAACGCTCGCTCTGCTCACCCTTCACACCTTTGTGGATTCCCAGGCCACCAGCGACAAGCTTTGGAACGGCTTCAAAGACCTGCTGCTCGGCTCGCTCCACCACAAGACCATGCAGTTGCTGACGGGCGGCGCGGAATTCGCCCGCGCCGACGAGAAGCACCGCGCCAAACTCGGGCAGGAGGTCCGCCGCCGCGCCCCCGCGCGCCTGAGCGCGGAGGAAATCGAGGCCCACTTCGCCACCCTGCCCGCGCGCTACTTCCAGATCCATCCGGCCAAGGATGTCCTCGCCGACCTCACCCTCGCCCACCGTTTCATGCGCCTCCAGGTCTCCGAAGTGGACAACCCGCTCGCCCCGGTCGTCAACTGGCATAATGAGCCCGATCGCGCCTACAACGTCGTCAAGGTCTGCACCTGGGACCGCGCCGGCCTCTTCTGCAAGATCGCCGGCTCCCTCAGCGCCGCCGGCCTTAACATCCTCAGCGCCCAGATCTTCACCCGCACCGATGACATCGTGCTGGACACCTTCTACGTCGCCGACGCCATTACCGGCAACCTCGCCGGCCCCGACCAGCGCGACCGCTTCGAAAACGTCCTGCACCGGGCCCTGACCGGCGAGGAAGTGGACTTCCCCGCCCTGATCGGGCGCCAGAAAATCACCCGCCCGCTTTACCAAGCATACACCGGCGAGCGCATGGCCACCCTGATCCGCTTAGACAACGACGCCTCCGAAGCCCGCACCCTGATCGAAATCGAAACCGAAGACCGCATCGGCCTGCTCTACACCATCTCCCAGACCCTGACCGAGCTTGCCCTGGACATCTCCGCGGCCAAAATCTGCACCGAACGCGGTGCCGCCCTCGACAGCTTCTACGTCCGCGAACTGACCGGCGGCAAGGTCCTTGACCCCGAACGCCACCACGCCATCGAGCACCAACTCCACCTCGCCATCCACTCCCTCGACCTCCAGTCGTGAGGCCCGCCTCCGCAAGGCAGAATACCAGGCGATTTAACTTGACACTGCCGGCTGGCAGCCCGCGGTTCCCCAGGGAGTCTCGCCGTATCCTCCCCGTATCCACACCATATCCACACCGTGGATACAACCTTGACATTTGAGCCTTTCCGATCGCAATATGCTGCAATTACGGCACTTGCGCCTGAAGGCCCGCTGCGGAGACATTTGAGCGCCAAATCCGCCGCAAATACATCAAATTCAGTTAGTTACACAGAATTTGCAGAAATTGCGGTTTTTCCCTCGCTCGCGGTCGCGCCGGACCCTAACGAGCAACCAGACAACGAGCAACACCCCAGCGATTTAACTTGACTATGCGGGGATGCGCGGATTCCGAGTCGCGCGAGCGTGGAGGACGCGGGCGACGCTCCCAACCGCAAAGCTGGATGCTTCCCGGATGCGGAGCGCCCCTTCGTTGCCACCGTGGCGCGCTGCCGACCTGACGCCGGCTTGCCGCGCGCCCCCGTGCGCGGGCAACACGCATTTTGCGTGAACTCCACCCGGTGGCGATGCGTGTTTGCCTTGGAAACAAGGGCAAACGCTATTGGCATGATTTTTGTTAAACAAAACAGGTTGGACCATGAAACTGCGCGGCATGATTTTTCGTTTCAGCGGGGGCCAGAAGCATCTCGGCGCATTTAGTTTTGCTTTTGCGCGTTTTTCTCTTTCCATTTGACCGCGGTTGGAGTTTCCTGTAACCACCATCGGCTGGCCGCCGGTTCACCCAACCAGGGCGGCCAAAGTTTTGTCGGCCGAGCGCCATAACAGTAATGCTTAATACGAAGTCATTTCTAGCCGTTGATTTTGGGGCGGGCAGTCTCAAGCTGGCCGAGTTCGAAGTCAACGAGGCGGGCGGATTGCGCCTCAAGCAATACGGCCTGAAGTCCCTCGGCGCGGAGGGAGCCCAGGAAACGACGCGCGAAGCGGCGATGCTCAAAGCCCTGCAGGAGCTGATCGCCGAGAAAGCCATCAAGGCCCGCGATGTCAATGTGTGCGCCCCGGGCTTCCACGTGTTCTCCAAGTTCGTCAAACTGCCGCCGGTGGACGCGAACAAGGTGACGCAGATGATCCAGTATGAAGCGCAGCAGAACGTGCCGTTTCCGCTGGAAGAAGTGGTGTGGGACTACCAGATCCTGGGCTCGACGCCCGGCGGCGAGCTGGAGGTGCTGCTGGTGGCCATCAAAGCCGACGTGGTGGAGGGGCTGTTCCGGGTGACCGAGGCGACGGGGCTGCGCCTGCAACTGACGGACGTCTCGCCGGCGGCGCTCTGCAACGCGTTCCGCTACAACTACGGCGACCTGGAAGACTGCACGATGCTCCTGGACATCGGGGCCAAGACGAGCAACCTGCTCTTCTTCGAAAAAGGCAAAGTCTTCTCCCGCAGCATCAACCTGGGCGCCAATTCCATCACGCAAGACTTCATCCACGAATCCAAGCTGAAGTATGACGCAGCGGAGAAGCTCAAGATCGAAGAGGGCTTCGTGAGCCTGGGCGGCGCGTATGAGGAGCCGGAGAACCCGCATCAGGCGGCCATTTCGAAGATCGCGCGGCAGTTCATGACGCGGCTGCACATTCAGGTCAACCAGACCATGCAGTTCTACCGCGGGCAGCAGGGAGGAGGCGCCCCGCAGCGGTTGTTCCTGTCCGGCGGCGCGTCGGTGATGCCCTACACGGCGCAATTCTTCGCCGAGAAACTCAATGTGCCGGTCGAATACTTCAACCCCCTGCGCAACATCCAGCTCGACCCGGCGCTCAATCTCGAGGAGCTGGCGCGCGTGGCCCATTCGCTGGGCGAGGTGGTGGGCCTGGGGCTGCGCAACCTGGCGCATTGCCCGGTGGAACTCAACTTGATGCCGGAAAGCACCCTGCGATGGCAGAGCTTCAACCAGAAGAAGCCCTACTTCATTGCCACGGTCTTCAGCCTCGTTGCGGTCATCGCGGCCATGGGACTGCTCTTTCAAAAGCTGGCCGGAGTCAAGAAAGAGATGCTGACCGCTGTCGAGGGAGATGTCGAGCCGGCGGAACGCAAGGAAGTGCAGTTCAAGAAGGCCTACGGCGATCTGAAGAAGACGCAGGCGGATGTTGACCAGATCGTCGGCTGGATGCACAACCGCTACTATTGGGCCGAGGTCCTGAGCGAACTGCGCCAGGTGCTGATTCGGGTCGAACAAACCACCTACGCCAGGCTGCGAACCGACGCGGGCGTTTGGATCGAGCAGCTAATGACCGCCGCGCCCCGGCTGACGGGGGATGTCACCGCCAGCATGGGATTCGGAGAGGCGCCGGTGCCGTCCACGGGCGATATCGAGGCCCAGCAAGCTTTTCTTAAACGCTACGGGATGGAAATGCGCGGCATGGCGCCAGAGGCTCCCCCGCAACCGGCCGAGGCCGCGCCGGCGGAGCCCGCGGCCGCGGAGGGGGCGGTGCCCACCGACCCGTCCGCCGGGGTGCCGCCGGTGGACGACACGAACCAGGTGGCGACCCTCACCATCACCTTCCGCGCGGTGAGCCTGAAGAACGTTACGGGTCAGGCGGACGCCGACAAAGGAATCGCCTACGCGGTGTTGCAGGAGCTGCAGAACAGCCCCCTGTTTGTATCGGACCCCAAACAGACACGGACCGACAGCGACGTCATCAACGATGAACAGACCGGCACATTCACCTTCAGCGTTGTCGCCAGGTTGAAGCGCCCGCTCAAGCTGTAGTATGGACTGGATCAAACGCAATTTGTACTTCCTGGCCGGGAGCCTGCTGGCGCTGGTATTGATGGTGCTGGCCGGCTGGTACTTCTACTCGAAGTGGCAGCTCAACAACGAAAACCTGGGGAAACTCGACGAGCAATACGCCCGGCTGAAGCGGCTATACGAGCAGAAACCCCACCCGGGCTCGGACAAGGTTGACAATGTCAAAGCCGCCCGCGAGCAGGAGCAGGAACTGCGCGCCTACATCCAGAAAGCCCGCCAGTATTTCCAGAACTGCCCGCCGATCCCGCAACCCGAGTCCGGCAAACTCACCAGCCAGGAATTCAGCTCCGCCCTCAGCCGCACGATTGATCAAATGGAGCGCGAGGCCACCAAAGCCAGCGTCGGGCTGCCGAGCAAGGACGCCAGGGGCAACAGCTACAGCTTCTCATTCGCCGCTCAAAGAGAGAGCCTCGCCTACGCCCCCGGCAGCCTCGAGCCGCTCTCCGTGCAACTGGGCGAGGTCAAGGCCATCTGCTCGGTCCTGTTCGAGGCCAAGGTCAACTCGCTGGACGCCCTGCGCCGCGAGCGGGTATCCGACGATGATCTCAAAGGACCGCAGACGGATTACCTGCCGGATAAGTCCGTGACGAACGAGCTGGCGGTCATGTCGCCTTACGAAGTGGTCTTCCACTGCTTCAGTTCGGAGCTGGCCGGCGTGCTGGCGGGCTTTGCCAGCTCCCCGTGCGGGCTGGTGGTCAAGACCATCAACGTCGAGCCCGCCCCCGCGGCGATTCCTGCCGCTGCCGCCTATGATCAACCGTTCGCGGCCGCCCCGATGCCCGCCCCCGTCCCCGCCTACACTCCTCCTCCTCGTCCGGCCCCGTCGCAGGCGGCGGAAGGCCCCGCAGTGGATACCTTTGCCGCGCGCTATGGCATGCGCGCCCCCGCGCCCCGGCCCGCTCCGGTTCGGCCGGCCTACACCCCGCCGGTCTACACGCCGCAGGCCGCCGCGCCGGCCAGCCGCGGAGGCCTGCCCACCGCGCTGGATGAAAAGCAGTTGAAGGTCACACTGATGGTCTATGTGGTAAAACTGGTTCCTTCCAAGCAAGCCAACTAAAGATGGATTTTCTCAAGAAGAACTACGAAAAGGTCCTGCTCGGCGTCGTGCTCCTGGGGTTGGCGGTGGCGGTGGCGTTCCTGCCTTTCAAGATTGCCAGTGAGAAGCAGGAGCTGGAGAACATGCGCAATCAGCTCATCCATCCCAGCGTCAAGCCGCTGACCAACCTCGATCTCACCTTGCCGGACAGCGTCCTCAAAAAGGCCGCGGCGCCCGCCCGGGTGGATTTCGGCGCCCCGAACAAACTGTTCAACCCCATGCTCTGGCAGAAGACGGTGGATGACCGGCTCATCAAAGTGGGCGCCACCAACATCGGCCCCAATGCCCTGGTCATCACCAAGCTGGTGCCGCTCTACTTGAAAATCACCCTCGACGACGTGACGGTGACGGACTCGGGAGTGCGCTGCAAGATCGGCGTGGAGGACGAAACCGCGCTCAACCTGAAGGACCGCCGGAAGCAGAAGTACGTGAAGCTCGGCGACAAGAACGAGACGTTTGCGATGCGCGACATCAAATCCCCGCCGGACAATCCGACGAACGTCACCGCCGTGCTCGAATTGAATGATACCCGGCAGCGCGTGCAGTTGACCCGCGACCAGCCGTATCGGCGCGTGGCGGGGCACATGGTGGATCTGAAGTACGCGCCGGAGAACAAGACCTGGAACGCCCGCCGCGTTGACGCGTCGCTCGCGTTCAACGGCGAAGATTACAAAATCGTTGCTATCACGGAGAACGAAGTTGTATTGTCCGCCAAGTCGAATTTGAAGAAATGGACCGTCAAACACAGTGCCAGTCCCGCACCCTGAACCGCGTTAATTTTTCAGCCAACGCTATCGAAACCACCATGAAAGCAGCCTCCCTAACCATCGCGTTCACCCTTTTGCTCGCCGGCGCCCCGGTGATTTGTGCGCAGTCGTCGTCGCAGGAAGCGGCGATCAACGAAGCGGTTTACCGCCAGGCCAACACCATCACGCTGCGCCAGAAACTGGCCGAGGCGCGGGCGGCGCAGGATCGGCGCGCGCTCCCCACCGCCGGCAAGCTCTACGACGACGCCTGGGACCTGGTGCAGCGAATCGGATCCGGCGTGGAGGCCGAACGGCAGCAGACCATCGCGGGCCTGGCGGCGGTCCGGCTCGAACTGGCGCAGCAGGCCCAGCAGCGCGGCGATTACACCGAGGCGCGGACGCAAGTGAATGACGTGCTGCGGGTGGACCCGACGCACGCGGCGGCCGTTGAGTTCAAGCGCGGCAACGAGAAACTGCTGGCCGAGCAGCGCGGCAAGATCCCCAGCGAGGAAGTGCGCAGCCAAGTGCCGGGGATCGTCGAGGGGCGAGTCCAGGCCAGCACCCTGGTGCATGACGGCAAGCTGCTTTACGAAATGGACAAGCTGGACCAAGCCGAGGACAAGCTCAAGGAGGCGTTGAAGCAGGACCCGCACAACGAGGCGGGCCTCTATTACCTGAACCTCGTTTCCGAAGCCAAGTTCGTCCGGGCCGCGAAATTGCACGAGGTCACCATGCGGCAGGACGTCCGCGCCGTGGAGCAAGCCTGGGCCAACCCGGTCAAACGCGAGCTGCTGCCCGTCCCCAATCCCTACACCCGGACGAACCTGGTCCATACCGGCCCGGGGCGCCAATCCATCATTACCAAGCTCGATCGTATCCGGCTGGACAATGTGAAATATGACGGCCTGCCGCTCGGCGAAGTCATTATCAACTTGAGCGACGAATGCAAAAAGCGTGACCCGGAGAAGCGCGGCATCAATTTCCTCATCAACAACTACGGCGGCGCCGCCGCGCCCACTTCACCCACCGGGCCGGTGCTTGGGCCGGACGGCAACCCCCTGCCGATCCCCCCGCCCGAGGAGGTGGATCTGAGCGCCATTTCCATCAAGATCAATCCGCCGCTCACCGACATCCGGCTGGCCGACGTGCTGGACGCTATCGCAAAAGTGGCCGAGCAGCCCATCAAGTACTCCATTGAAGACTACGCGGTGGTGTTCTCGGTCAAGGCCCAGGAGGCGGAGCCCTTGTACATCCGCACCTTCAAGGTGGACCCGAACACCTTCTACCAGGGCCTGCAAGGCGTGGGCGCCTTTGTGTTCGGCGAATCCATGAATGTCGGCCAAAACACCGGTGGCGGCAGCTTTGGCGGCGCCACCGGCGGCGGCGGCGGCGGGATGGGGCAGAATCAGAACACCATCAGCGGCTCGGTGATTTCCCGGGTTTCCGTCGCGCCGGGCGGCATCATGGGCGGCAGGTCGGGCGGGGCGGGGATGCAGCAGCAAGGCGGCACCGGAGGCGGTTTGAACTTCATCACCAAGACCAACGACATGTCGGACGTCTCGCGCGCGGCCATCAACTACTTCGCGAGCCTGGGGGTCAACCTGGACCCCGTCTCTTTCCCGGGCAAATCCCTCTTCTTTAACGACCGACAGGGCATGCTGATAGTTCGCGCCACGTCGCAGGACCTCGACATGATCGAGGCGGCCATTCAAGTCCTCAACATCGTGCCGCCGCAGATCAACATCAAATCCAAGATCATCGAAGTCTCGCAGGATGACACCAAGGCCCTGGGATTCGAGTGGTTCCTGGGCAATACGCTGATGAACAACGACAGCATCGGCGGCCAGGCCGGCACCGCGTCTTCGTTCGTCGGGGCGCCGACCGACGCGAATCCGCTGGGGATCTTCCCTGGCAATCCTTTCGCCGCGACCCCCACCACCATCGCCCCGACCGCCACGGATCAACTCTTGACTTCTGGCCTGCGCAATCCATCCACCTCGCTCTTCACCCTCACCGGCATCCTGACCGACCCGCAGTTCCGCTTCGTCATCAAGGCGCTGCAGCAACGGCAGGGATCTGAGCTGCTGGCCCAGCCCGAAGTCACCACAACCAGCGGCCGGCAGGCGCAAATGAAGGCCGCCGAGGTCAAGACCATCATCACCGGCTTCGGATTCAGCCAGGCGCAGAGTCAGAACGCGTCGGTTGGCACCGGAACGACCGTCAACCAGGCGCAGCCTACGGTGGTCTATCCGTTCCCGGAACAGATGGAGTTGGGGCCGGTGCTGGATGTCATTCCCTGCCTGCTGTCGGATGGCTTCACCATCAACCTGACATTGATCCCGACGCTGACCGAGTTTGTGGGCTACGACAATCCTAATACAGTGCTCTCGTCAGGGGCCATCAACCAGTCCATCGCCGGCGGATTCATCCAGGTGCCGACCGTGCTGCCGCTGTTCCGGGTGCGGCAGGTGGTTTCGACGGTCAATGTCTGGGACGGGCAGACGGTTGTTCTGGGCGGACTGCTGGCCGAGACCGTGACCACGATCAAGGATCAAATCCCCATGCTGGGCGACCTGCCGCTCGTGGGCCGTCTGTTCCGCAGTGAATCCAAGAATACTTCCAAGAAGAACCTGCTGATCTTCGTCACCCCGACGCTCATTGACCCGGCCGGCAACCGGTTGCACACGGAGGACGAAATGCCGTTCGCGCAAACTGCCATTCCAACGCAGCCGCCCGCGGGGACAGGGCCGGTAAACAACTGAAGCCAGCGGCATGTTGACCCTTTGAACCCTGTCAAATCGTGTAAGCCGCCAAAGTCCACCGTAAATGCCTGAACGTATGTCTTTGCCACAGTTCGCCCGTAACGCCCTGGTCTGCGGATGCCTGGCGGTCGCCGCCCCGGTATCCGTTTCAGGCCAGACCAACACGTATCTGACCAACGGGGTCGAATACGTCATCGCCGATGCGCTGCCGGGGGATCAGGTGCACCCCGCCCTCAGCATCAAGGCCACGGGCGGGTATATCGTCTGGGCGGATAATCTCACGGACGGGAACGGGTTGGGGATCAGCGCGCGGCGGTTGGGCAGCAGCCTTTCCGGGTCTTTGTCCACGTTTCGCGTCAATGCCATCAGTGCGGGCGATCAGGAATTCCCGCAGGTGGGGTTGCTGAACAACGGCGGGACGGTGTTCGTCTGGCAGGGGGGGCAGCGCGGCCATCAGCACATCTTCGCCCGCTTCCAGACCGCCAGCGGGACGTGGCTGACGCCCGCCGATGATGTGCGGGTCAACACCTTCACCAACCACTTCAAGGCTAACCCCGCCCTGGCGCCGCTGGCCAATGGCAACGTGGCCGTGGTGTGGGGGAGTTACAACCAGTTCAGCGCCAACAGCCTGCAGGATGTCTACGCGCAGGTGCTCTCGCCGGCCGGCCAGAAAGTCGGCGGGGAAGTCCTGGTGAACCAGTTCACCAGCTTCAACCAGCGCACGCCGGCGGTGGCCGGTTTGAGCGACGGCCGGTTTGCCGTCGCCTGGGTTTCCGAACAGCAGCGCTACGACAATAGCGTGAGCATCTATGCCAGGATCTTCAACGCGGCCGGCTCCTCCTCCTGGAGTGAGTTCCAGGTCAATACCTCCACCAATGTGTGCGCCAACCCGAGCGTCGCGGCCGCTCCCAATGGCGGGTTCATCGTTTCCTGGTCCGAGAAGGACCTGTCCAGCCTCCGGACCAACAGTTGGGATGTGTATGCCCGGGCCTTCTTAAGCACCGGGGCGGCTGCCGGGCCGGTCGCGCGTCTCAACCAGTACCGCTTCGGGGACCAATACGCGCCCACCCTGGCGTTGATCGGATCGGATGCCATGGCGATCTGGACCACCCTGAGTCAGGACGGCTCGGGCAAAGGGATAGTCGCGCGGATCTTCCGCAGCGACCTGACGCCACAAAGCGACGAGTTCCGCGTCAACACCAGCACAGTCGGCTCGCAGCTCCATCCGGCGATCGCCGCGGACGGTGCCGGACGCTTCCTCGTGGCTTGGAGCAGCTTTGCCGGCCTGACTCTGGGTTTCGACCTCTACGCCCAGCGTTACGCCTCCTCGCTCCAGCCGCTCACCGCGCCCGACCCGCCGTTCGTGAGCGTGCTGAGCTCCAGCGCGTTAAGCGTGACCTGGCCGCCGCTGGCCGGCTTCAACGTCGCTTATTACGAGGTTTACGCCGACGGCGCGGCGACGCCCACCGCAATCGTCACCAACACGTGGTGGACCATGTCCGGGCTGGCCCATGACAGCACGCACAGTTTTCAATTGGATTATGTGCTGGCCGATGGCCGCGTCTCGCCACTCTCCGGCGCCACCACCAACACCACCTATGGCCTGCTCACCTGGGGCGGGATTCCATTCGACTGGATGGTTGAATTCTTCGGCACCGATGTCTGGAAATGGCCCTGGCCGGACGTGGACAGCGACGGGGACGGCGTGTCGAACCTGACCGAGTTTCTCGCCGGCACCTGTCCGACGGATGCGGCCAGCGTGCTGCGCCTGAAGCTGCAGCCGACCGTGCAGGGCCTGTTCCTGGATTGGAACACCGAGCCGGGCCTGATTTATCAGGTGCAGCGTTCGGCCGACCTTAAAAACTGGACCAACCTCGGCGGCATGCGGTTCGCCCCGGGCACGGTTGATTTCATGTATGTCGGCGGCACCCCGGCCAGCTTTTACCGGGTGCTGCGCATGCGCTAACGGAAGCTCCTATATGTCGCGTTTTCTCAATCGTTGCGGTTGCTGGATGGCCTGGCTGTTCCTGGCGGCGGCCACGCCGTCGGCTTGCGCCTTCTCCATGCTTGGCCCGGGGGAAGAATGGCAGGATACGACCATCGGGTATGAGAAGTTCGTCTATGTGACCTTGCCGGCCAGCGGCTGGATAATCCACGGCGACGACTTCGCCTGGCACCCTCATAATCTGGGGGAGGAATCTCGCTGGAACACCCCGGTCCTGTATTATTCCTTTGATCAAAGCTTCCTCGACTACTTCGGCGCCAGCGGCGTAGCGGCCGTGGACGCCGCGATGGCCGTCTTTAATAACCTGCCCAGGGTGTCCGATGCCAACCTCAACGATTTCCCGCTCGAGGAGAGCCGCATCAATTACACCGCCCAGGCGTTGCACCTCTTCGATTTAAAGTCCACCGCTATGGAGTTGGTGATCGAGCGGCTCGGCCTGATTGATCCGGAAAACTGGACGTGGTGTATCCGCAACCGTATCCTGCCGCCCAGCCTGTCCTGCCCCCAGTTCGATTTCCTGGTCGTGCAGCGCAATTTCGACCCGGTGACCTGGCAGCCCTCGCGCTACGTCAACGGTACCTTGTTCACCTACGAGATTCAACAGATATGCGAGCCATATGATTTCGGCGATGCGGTCGAATTTCTCGTTGACCCGAACGCCGAGGCTTCGGCGCGATACAGCGCGCTGGCCACTCCCAAGCTTGCCCTGCCCGATGAGACCTTTTACGGCTGGTTCCACACTGGCCTGACCCGGGATGACATGGGGGGGTTGCGCTACCTCTACGCCACCAACAACATGAACATCGAGGCCGCGGGCACCAACACGATCACCTTCATCACCGATACCAACGCGACGCAGCTCCTCTACACGTCCAATTTGACGCTGTTGGCCTCGCAGGCGCTGACGAACAATCCGGCCGCGCTGCAGGCGTTGTATCCCAACCTGAGCATCGCCTCCACGAAGAACATCTTCACCAACATCTACGTCACGAACCTCACGGCGCTTTTCACCAATTACCCGTTTGACCCGCTGGGCACGCCGCCCCACCTGGAGTTTGTGACCAACCTGACCCTGACGGTCCAGAACTGGTATCACCACACCTTCAACAATGTCTTCAAGTTTCAATGGGTGACCAACCAGCAATATCCCAACGGAGTCTGGACCACGGTGCCGTTGTCGGACATCGTTCTCCACACCAATCTCAGCCTGATTACCGTGCTGACCACTACCGTGACCAACCCGCCCTATACCCCGGTGGGGAGCCCGCTGATCACCAACACCACCACACGCACCTACCTGACGAACCAGGTGGTCGGGAACTACTTCATCGCGCCAACCAATGCGTGCGGGGTCTCCGTTCTCTACTTGCAGGCGACCGTCACCAATTACAATACGAATATCCTGGTCTCGGCGACCAACACCCCGGCCGGCTTCACCAACACCCAGTCCTTCGAGCAGGTTGTCATTGACTCCTGGGTCCAGGACGTCTTTGTAGTCAACCCCGTTATCTGTGCGACCAATTCCGTTGCCCTGCGCCAGGGGATTGAGAAGATCACGTTTATTCGGCGGGACTTTGACTCCCTTTTGGGGCAGTTCTTCAGCCCGGTTACCAATAACTACTCCTTGACGGCGGTGACCAACTATAATCTGTACCCGCCGAGCACCAATTTCATCCGGCAGCAGGTTCAGCGCGTGGTGACCCAGCCTGACATCCTGTTCACCGCCTCTGATCTGGCGGGGGGATTTCCGGCAATGCCGACCGTGGTTCGCTCGACCCCGGCCTTTGACCTGACCGGCCAACAGCCCACCCTGGCGGGCCCCGGCGTTATCCGCGAGCAGGTGACGTTTACTTTCAACAAGGTCGGCCCGATGTACGTGAATGGCACCTATCCGCTCTTCGTGGATGAGGCTGGCGCGCTGCTCCATTTCGCCTGGGCCTCTTACGACGCCACCACCAACGCGCCCATCATCTACCCGAATGGCACCAGCATCGCCGACCTGGAAAACCAGGTGTTGATCCAGGTCTCTCCGCCGTATTTGCCGGATGCCACCATTACCATGCCCTACAGCGTGCAGTTGCAGACCAGCGCCGCGACGCCCAATTGGCAGACCCCTGTCACGTGGTCGCTGGCGCCGGGCTCCCCGCCGCTGCCGCCCGGGTTCAACCCGATCTCTTCCGGCGGGCTCATCTCCGGCACCCCGTCCCAGGTGGGCTTTTTCAACTTTATCATCCAGGCGACGGATGCCGCGGGCCGCACCGTCCAGCAAAGCTACGTGATCAACGTGGCGCCGTACCCGTGAACCAACGCAAGCCGGCCGCTGCGGCCCGGTGCAGATTATATATGAAGCAGAAGCTAGTTTTTGGCTTGGTGGCGCAGACCTTGGTGTCGGCGGCTTTGAGTCAGTCGCCCGACCTGTATGAGAACTGGACCAGGGTTCAATGCCCCCCGGAAATCCCGCCGACGATTGACGCGGTCAACTTCGTCAACCACGCCGAGTTCCTCATCAACTTCACTAACTTCACTTTCTCGCTCCCGGTTACCGCGCCGCCCTATGAAACCTCGAGCACGGCGAACTATACGAACGATTTCGGGGCGCTCATGAGCTGCAACACCGGGTTTCGCATGGAAACCAAGCCCCTGTCCGGTCCGCGACAGCGGGCTTCGACCCTGTACAACAATGGCACAATTGACTGCGGCACCCTGGGCACCTCCAACGTGATTATCATTGGCGACTTCCTGTTCAACCTGACTGGGACGGGGGAAGGGGTGAAGTGCCAGGTGAACGCCACCAACATTTTCAATCCCGGCACCATCAACATGGGTTTCGGCAGCCTGCTGACTCTTCGGGGGGAAAACCTTGACCTGAGCGGCGGGACCCTGGCGATGGAGAATAACGGCTTCAGCGGCTTCAATGGCGGCATCTTCTTCAATGCCGGCATCTTCGACGGCTATTGGGGCGTGGGGGACCCGGTCACGCAGCGTCCTATATTCTATCCCAATGGGATAAGCCCTGTTTTTTACTACGAGACGGCCCCGCCTCGCACGCAGATTCACGTTGTGACGAACCGCAGTCATGTCGTTACCGAGCAACAATTGGGGGGACCGACCTTTGTCCCGTACCTGTTGGATGTTATTGATCAATCGGGTTCCAACCGGACCGTCCGCGCCGTATTCCTCAGCAATACCAACCCGGCGATAGAGGCCAAGGTGTATTTTCCAGCCTTCGCTGGCGATTCCCTGCAACTGGGGCCGGATGTGGTGGAGTGGTCCTGGGTCCATACCAATATTACGGAGATCACCACCAATTACTTGTACTTGGAGGATGATTTCCTGTCCTATACGAACTTCCAGGTTATCCAGAATGGCTTCGCCGGTATTGGGTTCAACCGCCCGACCTTCATTCCTTGGAATTACACTTTCTTTCGGGGGGGGCCGCTCTCGCTTGGGGCCCCGGCGGCGCCGACGCTCATCCCGTTTGGCACCTTTGACCCCGGCACTCCCAACGGGAGTGTCACTAATGAATGGACAGCCTACCAGGCCATGTTTCTGCCCGGTTCAGCCGTCATGGGTGAAGTTGCGGGCCAGAACGTGACCAACCAATCCGGGCGCATCGAACTGACGGCGGACAAGTATCTGGTCTTGTCCAATGCGCAGGTCAGCAGTGTGAGCTACCTGCTCATGAAGGCGACCAATCATTTTGGCGGCAGCGCCGGCGCGAGAATCGCCGCGCCGCATGCTGATGTTTACCTCCGCAGCACCAACGGCCTGTTGACCCTCACCAACGTCCTGGTCCCGGCCTTGCCCCGGCCGATCGGCATTTGCGACCTGTTCAGCGCGCGCTGGACCAACATCATCGCCGGGATCACCAACCGTTTTCACGTGCTGTTTGCCGATACCCAACTGGCGCCCACTTCGCCGCTCATGATCCAAACCCTCAATCTCAGCAGCGTCACCAATCCCGCCACGGGCGATGACAGCGTCTTCATCAGCGATGTCTTCAACGTCACCTCCAACCTGCTCATTGACACCTGCCGGCTGACCTTGACCACCAACGCGCCGGACGCCGCGACGCCCGCCGGCACCCTCAATTACCTTAATCCGTCTGTGCTGTGGCCGACGGCAACGCCGCGGTTGAAATACCTCACCAACCATGGCGGCATCCAGGGCCAGAACGTGATTGTCTTCGGCGGGTCGCAAAGCTCGCCCTACACGGGCCCGACCACCTCCACCAATCCTTACGCCGCATTCGTGAACACCGGCGGCGTGACCAACTACGGCAGCTTCATCTTTGCCAGCTACTTCCAGAACAGCGGCACCTTCCAGGCCGGCGGTGGCGCTATTCAATTGCGGCAGGCCCAAACCGCGATTCTCACCAATGGCTCCTTCCTCGCGCCGGCTTCGGCTGGCAGCATCACCATCCAGGCCGGCGATCTGATGGTGAGCAACCACCTGTTGCACGCCGGCAATTCACTCACGCTTTCCGTCTCCAACCGGCTCGACGACGGCAGCCTCAATGGCGGCGTCGAGGCCGTTACCAACCGGAATACCTGGCGCGCCGGCTACGGAATCAACCTGCCGGTACGGCCGGCCCTGAGCAGCCTGCTCGCTACGACCATCACCAACATTGGCCCCGCCGGCTCCAGCATTGTCATCGTCCCCAATAGCTGGGCGGGTGAAGACCGCGGTCCGGTGGCGGCCGGCTATTCCAACAACGCCGCGCTTGGCCGGCTCATCCTCGTCGGGCTCACCAACACCACGCAGTTCCGGTTCCAGCCAGCCACCGCGACCAACAACGCTCTCTACGTGGATTACCTCGAATTCCGGGACTACATGACTAACTTCGACAGCAGCGGCAACCTTGCGAACCTCCGGTTCGACCCGGGCATGAAGATTTACTACGGTCAAATCATTATCAATGGCGTCTCCTGGGCGGAAAAGCTCAACGGCAAGAACAGCGGCGGCTTGAACTGGGTCCCCGGCTACGCGGGCGCGTTCAGTTCGACCAACATGCTCTATCCCGACGGCACGACCAACCTGCTCAACCTGGCGCTGGTGCAAAGCTGCAGCCTGGATTCAAATTGCAATGGCATCCCCAATTGTGCGGACCCGGCTCCGGTGCTGGTTCCTTCACAAGTGAATTCGCTCGTGAACTTGACGGCGGCCCTCACCCAGGGAACCAACGTGGTCCTTTCCTGGAGCGGCGTTCCATTCAGGAGGAATTACCTCGAGTTTAAACCGTCGCTGACGGCGACCAATTGGGAGCCTTTAACGAACGTCACAGTGCCCGGTCCTGAATGCAGCCAGCAGCAGGTAGTGGATCCCGCGAATGGCGGTAGTGGTTTCTATCGCCTGCGCGTGGAGACGGCGCCATAAGGCTGACGGGAGGATGGTTGCGTCCGGCAGGCCGGGCTGGGGTTGGACCCCTGCGGGCCGGCGGGGAATGGCTTTTTCGAGTGGCTAAATGTAGTGAAGTGTTATGCGAAGATTGCGAATGAAAGTCTGTAGCTTGGGCCGTCTCGGTCTGGTGGCGCTCGGAGTAGCTGCCTGGGCCGGATTGGCCACGACAGTCGTGCGGGCTCAGGGCCTCGATAATGACGCCTTCAGCGGAGCCTATGCCATCTCCGGCTTTTGGGGCACGACAAATATTGATACATCTGAGGCAACCGCCGAGGAAGGCGAGCCGAACCACGCGAATGGGGCCGCTGCCAATTCCGTTTGGTACAAGCTCATTGGCATCCAGGATGGCACTGTCACGGTGCATACCTACGGCAGCGCCGTTGATACCCGCCTGGCGGTCTATGCGGTTCCGGCCAACACCAACGCCGCGGTTGACGCCTCACTCTTTCCCCTGGCGGCCAATGACGATATGGACCTGAGCCAGGGGTTCGGCCCCACCGTGGCAGGCGGGCCGAGCGCTGTTACCTTCCCCGTCAGGCAGGGCGGCACCTACTACGTGGCGGTGGATAGCAATGAAGGCGGCGGCGAGGTCCAGTTGACCTGGGGCTATAACTTCGGCGGGCTATTCTACTTCGCCAAACCGCAAGTCGAAGCCGGCAAGAACGAGGGTGCCATCCAATTCGCCGTCGGTCGCGCCTTCGGCAGCGCTGGGCGGGTGCTGGTGGACGTGGTGACCACCAACTACACCGGTGATTTGACTCCGGCCACTGAGGGTGTTGATTACGAACCAGTCAACGCGACACTCATCTTCGATGATTTCGAGATGCTCAAGACGTTCCAGGTGCCGATTATGGACGCCCCTTTTGCGGGCGACCCCGAGGACACCAACGCGGCGCCTTTCAATCCCAATTACCACTTTGGAGTGCAAGTCGTCGCGGTGCGCTTTGACCCGCAGGAAAACACCAATCTGCTCGCACCGCCGGCGATCCTGTCCGGTCAGGATACGAGCGTGGGCCGCATGCTCGAAACCAACATAAGGAGTGGCTTTGGCGATCCGGAAGAGCCGCCCATTCCTTTGTTTGCCGCCGCCACCAACATCATTAACTTCGCAGTCAAACATCACATAGTCCTCTCGGAAGTGTATGGGGACAGGCATGGGCACGATGGCTTTGCGCATGTGGTATTCACGCGCGGCGGCGCTGGCGACCCCAGCCAAACTTGCGATATCCGGTGGGGCATTAACAGCCTGATTAACCTCGGGGACCTGCGTAATAATATATTCGACTTGTCGCCCGAGTCGGATTACGCCACTCCGGAGCCACCCGAGAGCTCTCCGCGCGGCGTTGGTCCGTGGGATTTCGGCGGCCCTTACTCCGGCACGGTCAGTTGGGGGGCATTTGATTTTGACCCCAAGGAAATCCTGATCCCAATCAATAACGACAGCCTGGTTGAATTCAACGAGGACTTCGAAGTCGAGCTGACGGATGCGGGCGCTCAGAATTGCAAAAAGGGCGAAGTGGATACCTGTATCGTGACCATCCCCTTTGATGGGAACGATCAACCTGCCGGCGCCCTCGAGTCGGGCTTTAACCCGCACAACCAGCCGCCGAGCAACGCCCTTCCCGGCGCCAACGCCGTCATTTTCGCCCTGGCGATCCAACCGGACGGGCGCGCCGTGATCGGCGGCGGTTTCACTGCCTACAACGCCTTTCTGCGCAACCGCATCGCGCGCGTCAATGTCAATGGCTCGATTGACGAGAGCTTTGATCCGGGCAACGGCGCCGATGGGCTGGTGACCTCGCTGGCGTTGCAGGCCGACGGCAATATTCTCATGGGCGGCGACTTCCGCGCGGTCAACGGAGTCAATCGGTACCGGGTGGCGCGGCTCACACCGTCTGGCGGCGTGGACCTTTCCTTCAATCCGGGCCTGGGCGTTGATGACATTGTCTGGTCGCTGGCGCTGAGCACCAACGACAGCGTTGTGATTGGTGGGCAGTTTAGCAGCTGCAACAACTACCCGCGCGATCACGTTGCCCGGCTCGATGCTCAGGGTAACGTGGACCTCACCTTTGACACCAGCGGCCTCGGACTCAATGGCACCGTTTGGGCCGTGGCGCCGCAGAGCGACGGCAAGGTGGTCATTGGCGGAGACTTTACCGTGGCTGGCGGTTTCTTGCGTTCCCGCATCGCGCGGCTCAACACCGATGGCTCGCTGGATACTACGTTCGACCCCGGCTTGGGGGCCAATGACACCATTTATACGGTGCTCGTCCAGCCCGACGGCAAAATCCTTGTTGGGGGCGCCTTTACCCAGTTCCACACGGCCGGCCACCATGGCCTGACGCGACTTTCGGCGACCGGGGCCCTCGACCCGACCTTCAGCCCGGGCTCCAGCGCCAACGATGTTGTCTATTCGGTTCTCTTCTCGCCCATTGACTCCAGGATATACGTCGGAGGCATGTTCACCGCCTTCAACGGCACGCGCCGCGTGGGGTTGGCCCGTTTGTTTGCCGATGGCACGGTTGACACCAGTTTCCTGGACATGGCCTACAACCACTTCGCGGGCCTGGTCAATCCGCTGTTCAACCCCGACCTCTATCCGCACAACGTCGTCTACGCCCTTGGCCTGAATCAGGTCATGGTGAACGGGGAGGCTGTGCACGATGTCCTCATCGGGGGCAGTTTCTCCCTCGTGGGGGGAGGCGGTGGTGCCCGGCGATCGCGCGATAACCGGGAGAACCTGGCCCTCCTCCGCGGAGGTTCCACCACCGGCCCCGGCAATATCACCATCACCTATCCCAGCGGTTCCGGCATCAATAACGCCAATAAGAACGGCCAACGCCTCCGGGTGACCATCAACCGCGCCAACGGCACGCTGGGGACCGTGTCAACGCGCTTCTCGCCCGATCCCCTGCCGGTCGGTCCCGGGGCGGCGATCTACGGTCAGGACTACACCTATGATCCCATAAACTTTGGCCAGGCCTCGTTCGGCTCCACCTGGTCTATTACGCGCATGGTGAGCGATGGCATCTGGGGCACGAATTACCCCTCTTCCCTTACCGTGTTCCCCGACCTCTTCATTGTGGGGATCCCAATGCCCCAGGTGAATATCATCAATAACACGAGCGCCTCCGGCAATCGGTCGTATAACCTCAACCTGAGCATCCCGGCACAGGTCGACACTTTCTTCCTGGGTGGCGCCAATGTTCCGCTCGGCACGGCGCTCGGCCCTCAGCCTTCCACCCCGTCCCTGATTATTGATAACCTCGACCCGCCGGGCACCTTCACCTTTATCACGACCAACCATACGGTCAGCGAAACGATGTCCAGCGCTTCCATCATGGTCATCCGCACCAACGGCAGCGGGGACACGGTCACTTTGAAATACAGGACCTTCGACCTCCCGGGTACCCCGCCGCCGGGCATTGGCTTTGCTCGCTCCAACATCAACTACTACCCGGCCAGCGGCACGTTGACGTTCTATCCCGGCATTACCAACCGGAGCTTCAACGTCGGCATCCGGCAGGACGGACAGGTGACCCCGGACCTGGCACTGCTGCTGGTGATCACCAATATTGTCGCCCAGCACCCCATGAACGGCACTGCGCTGGGCGGCATCACCAACGCCTGGCTGACCATTGTTGACGGTGACTTCCCTCAGGGCCGCCTGAATTTCAGCGCGGCGTCATTCGCAACCAACGAGGACGCAGGCCACGCGCTCATTACCGTGACCCGCACCGGCGGCAGCCAGGGAACCATGACCGTTCTTTGTTCCACCACCAACTCCCCCGGCTCGACGGCTGTGCCCAACGCCAATTACCTCCCGGTCACCAATGTCCTGCTGACCTGGACCAACGGGGACAGCAGCCCCAAGACGTTCATGGTGCCGGTGCTGCACGACCACCAAATTACTTCCGATCTGACGGTGGATCTCCAGTTATCCACGCCGGTGTTGAACGGCGTGACCAACGACGCCGCCTTGGGTCTGCTCAGCAGCGCCCGCCTGACCATCCTGAATGTTGATAACCTTGGATTCCTATCCTTCAGCAGCCCTGCGTATTCCCAAAACGAGAGCGGCGGCTTTGCCATTGTCCCCGTGGTGCGCCGGGGTGGCAGCGCGGGCACCTTGACTGCCACGTTCAACACCACGCCGGGTCCCGACACCCTGGCGGGCACTCACTTCCTTCCGACCAATGGTTCCTTAAGCTTCGGGCCGGGCGAAGTCAGCAAGGTCTTTACGGTGCCGCTGATAAACAATCATCGCACTGATTTGTCGAACCGCGCGGTCGTGCTGCAACTGACCAATGAGACTCCAGCCGGCGTCCTGGCTGCTCCTTCCACGGCGCTCCTCAACATCGTCAGTGGCGGCTTTAATTTGCCGCCCGGCAGTGCCGACCCCAACTTCCGTCCCGCGTTCGACGGAGTTGTCAATGCGGTTGCTTTGCAGCCCAACGGCGCGGTTGTGGCTGGCGGCGCCTTCACGATAGCCAATTCGGTTACCCGCAATCGTCTCGCCCGCCTGAACGCGGATGGCTCGCTTGACTTCACCTTCGCCTCCCGGCCGGGCGGGGCCAATGACGCGATCCGCGCCCTCGCGCTCCAGTCCGATGGCCGCATCCTTATCGCCGGCGACTTCACGACCTACGACGGCATTAACCGCAGCCGCTTTGCGCGCGTCAACCTGGACGGCACGCTCGACTGGCAGTTCGACCCGGGCTCCGCCCTGAACCAAAGCGCCTACACAGTGGTCGAGACGTTCACCGACACGAACCGGATCGTGCGCAAGATTCTGGTCGGCGGGAATTTCACCCTGGCTAACGGCGAGTCGCGCCATTATTTGGCGCAGTTCAACGACGATGGCGCCGTGGACCCCGACTTCAATGCTGACAATGGTGCTGGAGGTATTGCCGGGCCGGTGTGGGCCATCGCCGTCCAGCCCGATCGCAAGATCATTATCGGGGGCGACTTCCTCTCAATCAACGGTGTGGCGCGCAACCACATCGCCCGGCTCAATCCCGATGGTTCCCTGGACCAGAGTTTCAATAATCCCGGCACCGGCGCGAACGGCTCGGTGCGCACCCTCGCCCTCCAGCTCGATGGCGGCATCCTCGTGGGCGGCCTATTTACCCGGTTCAACGACCAACCCCAGAACCGCATCGCCCGGCTCAACGCCGACGGCTCTTCCGACCCCGGCTTTAGCGGGGGGGTTGGGGCCGACGGCGCGGTGTATGCCATTGCCCTGCAGCCGGACAACCGCATTCTGTTGGGCGGCGAGTTCACTCGTTATGACGGCGTGACCCGCGGCCACTTGACACGCCTCAATCCGGATGGGTCTGTGGATCCCACCATTAACTTCGGCGTCGGGTGTAACAGCTACGTGGCTTCGCTCGTGGTGCAGCCGGACGACTCCATCCTCCTGGGTGGGGGCTTTACAACCTACGACAATGCGAGCGCGCCCTACCTGGCCCGCATCCGCGGTCGGTCGGTCGCCGGCCCGGGCACCTTTGAATTCACCTCCGCGACCTTTGGCGCCAATGAAACCGCCAGCAACGCCGTGGTCACGATCCGGCGGCGCGGCGGCACCAGTGGTGCGACAGCCAGCGATCCGAACGTGTATGTGACCGTAGCCACGAGCAACGGTTCGTTCCCCAACGGGGCTACTAACGGTGTGAACTATATCGGCGGCATGTTCACGAACACGTTCCCGCCCGGGGAGACATTTGGAACCGTGCTCATCCCGCTGCTGCACGATTTTCAGGTTACCCCTGACCTGGCCGTGAACCTGCGGTTGACGAACATCCAACCGCTCGGCCTGGCTGGCCTCGGCAACCAACCCTCTGCCACGCTCTTTATCACCAACGTGGATAGCGGCGTGCGCCTTTCTTCCGCCGCCTACTCCATCGCGAAAGACGCCCAGGAGGGCCGTGCTACCATAACAATTGAACGCTTCGGCAGCACCGTTGACGCGGCCCAGGTGGACTTCATGACCACGACCGGCGGCACTGCGCTGCCGTTCGTCCGCTATATCCCCGTGGCAACGAACGTTATCTTTGCCCCTGGCCAGACATCCCAGAACGTTTTCATTCCGATCATCAACGATGATCAGGTCCTGGGCGATCAGACGGTGACAATGGCGCTGGCCAATCCGAGCAACACCCTGCTGTCCACGCCCGCAGCCGCCACCCTGACAATCCGCGAGACCAGCACCGCCAGTGGCACGCTCGCGTTCAGCGCGCCCAGCTACGTGGTTAGTGAGAAGGGCCTTAACGCCCGCCTGGTTGTTTTCCGCACCAACGGCGTCACAGGAACGGTTACGGCGGATTACTTCACCCGGGATGGGACGGCAGCGGCCGGTGTAAAGTACGTCGCCACGAACGGCGCCCTGATTTTCGCCGACGGTGAAACCAGCAAGACAATCATGGTGCCGATCATTGACGAGCCCATTGTCCAGGGGGACCAGTTGTTTTTCGTGGTCCTGACTAATGCGGGTGGCGGGGCCACTTTCACCGGACCGACAACCGTCCCGGTGGCAATTGTGGATGACGACGTGGGAATCAGTTTCGCCGCGCCAATTTATGCCGTGTCGGAGACCGCCGGCACATTGTCCCTTTCCGTGTTTCGCCAGAATGGCACCAACTTGACCACGACAGTCCGCTATGCCACCACCAACCTGACGGCCAGCGCGGGCATCAACTATGTCGGCGTCACCAACGGCATGCTTACCTTCAACCCCGGCGAGACGGCCAAGGCTATCATTATCCAGGTCTTGCGCGATCCCAAGGTGACCGGGGACGCGCAGTTCGTGATGAACCTTTTCAGCCCCACGAATGTTTCCAATCCCGCCGTGCCCGTTCAACTGTTTAACTTTAGCTCGACGGTGGTGAACGTGCTGGATACCGACACCGGGTTCACTTTCGGCACCACCAATCGCATTGTCATCACCAACCCCGACGCTTCGGTCGTGACCAATGCCAGTTACGGCGTGCTCAAGAGCGGCACCAACCTGCTCGTTACCGTCATCCGCTCCAACGCGAACACCGGGACCGTTTCCGTCAACTACTCGACGGTGACCAACGCCAACGACACCGCGGTTGCTGGGATGGATTACGGCTTCACGAGCGGCCTGTTGACTTTCAGCAACAACGTTCCCGTCCAGTCGTTTCTGGTGCCGATCCTCAACAACCGGCTGCCCGAAGGGGATCAGACATTCAGCATCCGGCTGTTCAACCCTGGCGGCGGCGCCCAATTGCTTGCTCCCAGCACCGCCACGGTCACCATCACCGACAATGTCTCCGCGGTGAGTTTCTCCAGCGCCGACTACCGGGTGAACGAAAACGCCGGGTCCGCCACCATCGCCGTTGTGCGCAGCAACTTCACCAACAGCATTGTGCGCGTGGACTTCGGCACCACCAACCTGACGGCCATTCCCGGAATTAACTATTCCAATGTCAGTGGCACCCTTACCTTCAACCCTGGCGAAACGCTCAAGACCTTCACGGTGCCGGTCAAAGACGATGGCATACTGCAGGGCGAAACCACGGTCTCGTTGCTTCTCTCCAACCTGGTCGGCAATGCCGTCTTCGTCAATCCCAGCGCCGCCACGCTCACAGTCCTGGAGACGGATGGCAGCCTGATCGTCAATGCCGGCTCGGCCCTCGTCGCGGAGAGCGGCCCGATTAACGGGACGATTGACCCGGGCGAGACGGTGACCGTGCGCTTTGCCTTGCGGAACAGGCTCGGCACCAACACCGTGAACCTGGTCGCCGAACTCCTGGCCACGAACGGGGTGGCTAACCCCAGGGCGAACCTGACCAACACGCCCGCCACCAACAGCTACGGCGTGCTGGTGACGCACGGACCCTCGGCGTGGAAGCCGTTTACCTTCACCGCGATTGGCACGAACGGCCAGACTATTGGCGCCACCTTCCAGCTTGAAGACCGGCCCCCGGGCGCAACCAACAATCTCGGTCAAGTCGTGTTCAACTTTACGCTGGGCCAGGGAGCGACCCGCTTCGCCAACTCGGCGGCCATTATTATCAACGATAATACGAACGCCACTCCTTATCCTTCGACCATCAATGTCGCCGGCCTGGCCGGGTTGGTGACCAAAGCCACGGTGACACTGTCAAATCTGAGTCACACCTGGCCCAATGACGTTGACGTTCTGCTCGTGTCGCCCACCGGCCAGAAGTCATATTTGATGGCCAAGTGCGGCAGCAGTTTCACCGTCAATAATGTGAACCTGACGTTTGACGATACGGCCGCCAGTTTGCCGCGCTTCAGCGCGCTGGTCTCCGGCACTAATCGGCCGACCTCCTACGCCATGGCGACCCCGCCCTTCCCGCCGGCACTCACCCCGCCCGCGCCCTACAGCACCAATCTGTCCGCCTTTAACGGCCGGGATCCTAATGGCGACTGGTCGCTCTATGTGATTGACGACGCGCTGGGCAACCACGGCGCCATCTCCAATGGCTGGTCCCTCAGCCTGGTCACCTCCGGGGCGGTCTCGCCCGCCGCCGACGTTGGCCTTGCCATGACGGTCTCAGATCCCAAGCCTCCCTACGTCGTGACCAGCAACCTGACCTTCACGCTCAGCCTGACTAATTACGGTCCCTGGCACGCCTCGAACGTCGTTGTGACTCTCCCCGTGCCCGCCGGGATGGCTTACGTGACGAGTTCGCGGCCCGGCAGCACGACCTACGGCGCGGGCGTGGTGACCTGGACAACCGCGTGGCTTGGAACCAACGCTGCGAATGACTGGGCTGCCAACGCCATCACCCTCCAGCCCACCAATACCGGCGCGTTTACGATCGCGGCAGCGTTGACGACCAGCACCTCCGACGTGAATCCGGACAACAATACGGCTTCGACCAATATTCTCGTCGCCGCCCCCACCGCCGATCTGCTTCTCACTCTCGCGGACTCGCCCAATCCGGTGCTGCTGGGCAGCGAACTGACTTACACGTTCACTGTCTCAAATCGTGGCCCGGCGACCGCTACCGGCGTGGCCGTCTCCAACACGCTGCCGTCCTCGGTGTCCTTTGTCTCCGCCTCGCCGGGCAGCACCACCAGCTACACGGAGTCAGGCCAGCTCGTCGTCACCTATGCAAACCTGGGGAACTTGACCAATGGCGCGAAGGCCAGCTTCACAATTACCGTCAGACCGTTGGCGGTGGGCACCATCACCGACGCCGCCTCTTGTCGCTCCGATATCATTGATCCTCTCAAGGCGAACAACGCGGCGGCCGTCAAGACTATCGTTCAAGCTGCGCCTCTGGACCTTACCTTCACGCGCGTCAGCGGCGGGCTGGCGATCTCCTGGCCGGCTTACGCGGGTTACTTCCTGGAAAGCACGACTGACTTGAGGCCGCCCGCCGTCTGGCTGCCGGTGACCGATGCGCAGCAAGCTTTGGTCGACGGGCAGATCACGGTCGTCGTGCCCATCGGCCCCGGCAACCGGTTCTTCCGGCTCAACTGGACTTCGACGCCGACACCGCTGCCGCTTAACGTCTCACACGCGGGTGCCAACGTGATCATCGCCTGGCCGGCGAACCTGTGGAATCTCGGCCTGGAAAGCACGGCCACCTTGACCCCGCCGGTGGTTTGGACTCGGGTTGACGGCCCGGCGCCAGTGATCGTGGACGGGCTCAACACAGTCACCCTGCCCATCGGCAGCGGGTCCAGAATGTTCCGCCTCGGCGCGCAGTAACTCTGAGTCACCTATTTGTCCTATGCGACTTATTCCCCACATGAAGACCTTCGTTAACCTGTTCTTCAGCGCGGGGGGCCTCCCGCGCTGTGCCCGCTTCGTATCCGCCGGCCTGCTCTTCGCCGCCCTCGCCATTCAGGCCGCCGCCGGCCAGGTCAATCACTCCATTCTCAAGGTCGCGGCTGCCGGCGTTGGTCTGCCCCCCGCCGGTCGTGACTTTACCCAGCTTGCACCCGGGCAGGATTTCACCCCGAACCAACTGCTGGTGCGGTTCGCCTCTGGAGTTGAGTCGGCTCAGCGCGCGCAGATTTTGAGCACCCTGGGCGGAGCCCAGATCGTTCGTGAATACGGCCTTGTTCCAAATTTGTGCCTGATAGCGTTGCCCGCCGGCCAGACCGTCGAGCAGGCCCTGCTGTCCTACAATGCCAATCCAGGCGTCCTGTATGCCGAGCCGGATTATTGGGTGGAAGCCGACGCCACCTTTCCCAATGATCCCCGCTTCAACGAACTGTGGGGCATGCTCAACACGGGTCAGACGGGCGGCACCCCTGGCGCCGACATTCGCGCCTCGGAGGCCTGGGATGTCACGACCGGCAGCCGGCAGATCCTCGTCGCCGTGATTGACACCGGCGTGGACTACACCCACCCCGACTTGACGAACAACATCTGGACTAATCTGGGTGAGACTCCCGGCGACGGCCTGGACAATGATGGCAATGGTTACGTGGACGACGTCCATGGCTACGACTTCTACGCCAACGATGGCGATCCGATGGACGAAGACGAGCACGGTACCCACTGCGCTGGCACCATTGGCGGCGAGGGCAACAATACGCTCGGCGTTGTCGGCGTCTGCTGGCAGGTGCAGATCATGCCGGTCCGGTTCCTGGGGCCGTTTGGCGGCTCCACCGCCGATGGCATCTCGTCCGTTCAATACGCTACGCAGATGGGCGCGAGGGTGATGAACAACTCCTGGGGCGGCGGCGCCTACAGCCAGGCCCTCAAAGACGCCATTGATGCGGCCGGCGCCGCCAACATCGTTTTCACGGCGGCGGCAGGCAACTCCGGGACCGACAACGATATCATCCCCCACTATCCCTCCAGCTACACTTCCTCCAACATTGTCGCCGTGATGTCCACTGACCACAACGACCTCCGTTCAGACTTCTCCTGCTTTGGGTTGATCTCAGTGGATCTGGCCGCGCCTGGCAGCGACATCCTGAGCTGTAGGCCCGGCGGCGGCTATCAGTACATGAGCGGCACTTCAATGGCCACGCCACACGTCTCGGGCGCTTGCGCCCTGTTGTTGGCCGCCAACCCCACCCTCACGGTCGCCGAGATTAAAGACGCCCTGCTCTCCACCGTTGATCCGGTGGTGCCCGGGCTTTGCGTGTCAGGCGGCCGCCTCAACCTGTTCCGCGCGTTCCCCACTCTCCTGCCCAAGAATCCGCTGGTGCTCCATACCAATTACCTGAGCGGCGGCAACGGCAACGGCATCATCGAGTTCAACGAGTGCAACAACCTGTCTTTGATCTTGAATAACGTGGGCAGCACGAACGTCACCGGCATCAGCGCGACGCTGTCCACTACCACCCCCGGGGTGGCCATTGCCCAGCCGAACTCGGCCTATGCCAATATCCCCATCAGCGGCCTGGGCACAAACCTGGTGCCGTTCAGGATCAGCACCGTGCCTTCATTTATCTGCGGCACCCCGATTGAGATGTCTCTCCTGGTCCGCTCTGACCAGGGAGTGAGCATCCTGGAATTCAGCCTCCCGACTGGCGTGCCCGGAACGCCGCTTCGGTTCGATAATAACTCCCCAGTCGCGATTCCCGCCCCTGGCTTTACTAATTCAGCCGTCGTCGTCTCGAATATCAACTTCGCCGTCAATAAAGTGACGGTGTCCCTCTTTGTCTCCGCGGACATAGATTACTTCCTGACCCTCGACCTCATCGCCCCGGACGGCACCGTTTGCACGCTCACGGCGAACAACGGCTTTACCGGCCAGAATTACGGCCTGACCTGCGCGGACCCGCAAAGAACGATGTTCGACGATGCGGCACTGACTCCCATCAGCTCCGGCGTCGCGCCGTTTGTCGGCTCGTACAAACCCAGCAAACCGCTGTCCGTGTTCGCCGGCAAGTCCGGCACCAACGTGAACGGCGTTTGGCAGCTGCGTGCCACCGACTCGGGCTCGTTCAACCTCGGTGTGATTCAATGCTGGTCCCTGTCTCTAACACCAACCCTTTGCGCGGATGGCGGCGGTCAGTGCCCCGGGGCGGATATGGCCCTCGACATGACCGGGCAACCCACCACGGTCATTGCCGGCGACAACCTGACTTACAATATCGCGGTGACCAATCTTGGCCCCAGCACCACCGCCAGCGTCACCGTCACGCACCTGCTTCCCCCCAACGCGACCTTTATCTCCGCCACGACGCCGCAGGGCACCTATTCGCAGCAAGGGGGTGTGGTTACGTTCAGTCTGGGGCCGATGCTCCCGCGGGCGGGGGCCAGCTTGTTCGTGGTCGTGCAACCGGGCGATTTGGGAACCAATTACCCCGCGTATTCGACGGCTTCCGTTGTGTCCGAGCAGCCCGACTTCAACCTGGGCAATAATTCCACCACCGTAAGGACCCAGGTCACGCCCGCCACGGCGGACCTCTCCGTCGCGATTGCCGCGGTGCCCAACCCGGTTCTGGTAGATGGGACGCTGACTTACACGGTGTCGTTGGCCAATAACGGGCCCAGTCCCGCCTTTGCCAGTCCCACCTCGCCCATTACCGTGACCAACGCGTTGCCGGTGAGCGCCCGGATACAGTCGGTGACGACCTCTCGTGGCACCGCCAGCGTTCTCGGCAATGTGGTTCTTTGGAGCCTGACCAACACGTTTGTCATGGGCGCCTCAGCCAATGCTACCATTACAGTGATCCCCAGCGCCGAAGGGTTGATCACCGCCACCGCCACCGCGGGCAGCGGCCAGTTTGACCCCATCGCGGCCAATAACACCGCTTCGGTCAGCACTACCGTCGGCCCCGCCGCCGGCCTCGCAATCAGCCTTACCGGTTTCCCGAACCCGGTAGTCGCCGGGAGCAACGTTCTCTACGTCGTGGGCGTGACGAACGTGGGCCCCAGCACCGCGACCAGCGTTGTCGTCAACCAGACCCTGCCGTCCACCTTCAGCGTGGTTGCGACCGGCACTACGCATGGAACCATCGCGGTCTCCAGCAACACCGTTATCTGCAGCATTACCAACCTCGCCAAAGGGGAGCATGCTGACATCACTGTCACCGCGGTCACGGCCACCAACGGCGTTTTCACCACCACCGCCAGCGTTGCTGCCACCCAGCCGGATCCTCACCCGGCTAACAACACGGCGTCCGCAACCACGACAGTGTCCGCGCCGCATGTCAGTGTTATTGCGGCGGAAGCCACCTTGACCTTGGAGAGCGGACCGGTTAACGGCGCGATTGACGTTGGTGAGACGAACACCTTGATCCTGCGCCTGCGCAATGTGGGCAACGTGAGCACGCTGAACCTGGTGGGGACCTTGCTGGCGACCAACGGCGTCGCCCCGGTCGCGCCGAATAACCCGCAGAACTATGGGCTGCTGGCTCCCAGCGGGGTGCCGGTGGGCCGGTCATTCTCCTTCAAGGCCAATGGCACCAATGGGCAGACCATAACCGCTGTGCTTGAACTCCGTGACGGCGCGGTGAACTACGCCCCGGTGAGTTTCAGTTTCATATTGCCCACGACCCGGGTCTTCGCCAAGACCAACGTCATTCTCATTCCCGACCTGTCTGTTTACCCCACGCAGCTTGGCCCGGCCACGCCATATCCGGCAGCCATCAACGTCTCCGGCTTTGAGGGCGCCCTCGGCCGGGTGACGGTCACGCTCTCGAACCTGACTCACAGCTACCCGGGAGACATGAATGTCTTGCTGGTGGCGCCCGGAGGCGCCAAAGCGCTCTTCATGTCGCATGCCGGCGACCAGCCGGTTGAAAATGTTGACTTGACGTTCGACGACTATGCCGGCGCCCCCGTGCCTCTCACCGGCCAGATTACTTCAGGCGCCTGGCGGCCAGCCGCCTATTCCCCCCCGACCGCTTTGCCGACCAATGCGCCGGCAGGGCCATACCAGGCGAATCTCTCGGCGTTGAGCGGCGCCAATCCCAACGGCCTCTGGTCGCTCTATGTGTACGATGACACCGTGGGCGATTCCGGCGCCATCTCCAACGGTTGGAGCCTCGCCCTCAGCACCCTCAACCTTGTCAGCACCAACCAGGGCGCCGATCTTGCCTTGAGCGCCGTCGCCGTTCCCAACCCGGTTCTTGCCGGGCAGCTTCTGACTTGCGCCTATACCATCACCAACAAGGGGCCCGGGTCCGCCACTCCCCGTTTCACCACCACGCTGCCTGCCGGCGTTGTCCTGGATTCCGCCACTCCCACCAACTTCACCGTCGCCGGCCAGACGATTACTTTTGCGGACCTCGGCAAGCTGAACAACGGAGCCTACACGAATGTGACCATAGTCGTGCGGCCCACGGCGGCCGCAATTCCTCAGGGCTCGACCAACACGACCCTCGCCACCACCGCCAGTGTGGCCGTGGATGAAGTGCACAGCGAGAGGGACATCAACCCCTCCAACAACTCCGTGTCCTTCCTCACTGCCCTCAATCGCCCGGTCGCGGATTTGAGCCTGGCCCAGGAAGTGGCGAACGCCGTCGTCGCCAGCTTCCCCTTCACCAACACGGTTTCCATCACCAACCTCGGCCCGGATACGGCTCTCGACGTGGTCCTCGCTTACTCGTTCTCGCCCACGAACGTCAGCCTCGCTTCTGACTCTGCGTCCGTGGTGATGTGGACCGCGAACGCGACCAACATCCTGGCCCACCTTGGCGCATTGAGCGCCGGGGCCGTCGCCACGGTCACTGCCGTCGTGATTCCCTCTCCGTCCCTGATTCCCTCGGGAGCCAACACGGCTGTCCTGACCAACAAGGTCTTCCTCTCGACCGGTTCCACCGAGCTCGCTGCCGCGAACAACAGCGCGACCAACACGATCACGGTGATCAAACCTGTTCCTCACATCGCCACCGCCGGCGCGGTGCTGAATTATGAGAGCGGCCCCGTCAACGGCGCGATTGACCCGGGCGAGACCGTTACCTTGTCCCTGGGCCTGACCAACGACGGCACGCAGGACCTTCCCAACCTCACCGCCAACCTGCAGACCACGGGAGGCGTCACCGCTGGCGCAGACTACCCGCCTGCCAAGCTGTCCAATGTTTACGGAACCCTCGTCCAGGGCGGCTCCAGTGAACAAAGGTTCACTTTCAAGGCCGATCCCAACCTCGGTGGGACGCTCGTCGCCACCCTGCAATGTCACGATGCGGCCCTCGGCTACACGACGAACGTCTCCTTCACCATTGCCGCCGTCGCTCCGGCCACCTTCACCGAATCGGGTGCGATCACCATCCCGGACAAGGGCGTTGCCAGTCCCTATCCGGCCGTGGTCAACGTCTCCGGCCTCGCCGATCGCCGCGTCATCCAGGCTACCGTTACCCTTTACGGCCTCAACCATTCCTTCCCGCACGACCTGAGCATGCTCTTGGTCAGTCCCTCCGGCAGCAATGTTGTTCTGATGTCGCACGCCGGCGGAGCCTATGCGTTGAATAACTTCAACCTGACCTTTGACGACGCCGCCCCGGGCAGCCTGCCCAACCACGATGCGATCACCGCTCCGAGTTACCGGCCCGCGGCTTACGAGGGCCCGGTCAGCTTCCCGGGCAACCCTGCGCCTCAACCTTACGGCTCAACCCTCGCCGCCTTGCGGGGGAGCAGTGCCGACGGCGCATGGCGCCTCTATGTGTATGATGATGCCAACGGTGACGCCGGCTTCATTGCCACCGGTTGGAGCCTCACCTTGACCAACGCCGAGGCTTTGCTCACCGCCTATGACCCGGTCTTGAGTGGCATATTCACCAATGGCCAGTTCCAGCTCACGGTGACCGCCCAGCCGGGCTTCGATTACGTCGTGGAGGGCTCGGCCGATCTGACCTCCTGGGTTGCCCTCAGCACGAACAGCAACACCACCGGCGCTTTTACCTACACCGACACGACCACTCCGACGCTCAACTCCCGCTACTACCGCGCCTTCCGCCGCTGACCGCTCGGGCGGGTACCGGACCGTGACTATGAAGGTTCTCGGTCTCACCGGTGGCATCGGCATGGGCAAATCCGCCGCCGCGCAGCTCCTCCGGGCGCGCGGTTTCCCCGTGGTGGACACCGACGATCTGGCGCGGCAGGTGGTTGAGCCGGGCCAGCCGGCACTCGCTGAAGTTCGGGACGCATTCGGCGCCGAAATCATCGCGCCGGACGGGCGGCTGCGGCGAAAGGAACTGGCCCAGCGCGTCTTTGCCGATGCGGCCGCCCGGACGCGGCTGGAGAGTATCCTGCATCCTCGCATCCGTTTGCTCTGGCGCGAGCAGATTGCAGCCTGGCGGGCGGAGGGGCATCGGTTGGCGGTCGTGGTGATTCCGCTCCTGTTTGAAACGCAGGCCGAGACTGAGCTGGACGCAACCATCTGTGTTGCCTGCTCCGCCGCCACACAACGTGACCGTCTGCTGGCACGGGGCTGGCCGGCCAAACAGATCGAGCAGCGCATTCGGGCGCAATGGCCCGTCGAGCAGAAGATGGCCCGCGCCGATTATGTGGTGTGGACGGAGGCCGGGTTGGATGTGCATGCCGCGCAACTGGAGCGGATCCTGCGCGGGCTCTCCTGATCGCGGGCTGGCCGATATTGCCAACTTCCCTTGGGGGCGGCACAATCACGGGCATGAACTTGAAGCATGCAGCCCTCATCGGTTTCGCCTCCCTTATCCTCGCGCTCGGGACGGACGGGGCCGCCGTCGGTCAGCGCCCGAACATCGCGGTCATCCTGGTGGATGACATGGGCTTTTCGGACCTCGGCTGTTACGGCAGCGAGATTCCGACGCCGAACCTGGACAAGCTGGCCGCCCGCGGCCTGCGCTTCACCCAATTCTACAACACGGGCCGGTGCTGTCCCACCCGGGCCTCGCTGCTGACCGGGCTTTACCCGCACCAGGCCGGCGTCGGCCACATGGTCACAGACCGCCAGCAGCCGGGCTACCAGGGCAACCTCAACGATCGCTGCGTCACCCTGGCCGAGGTCCTGAGCAGCGCAGGCTATCGCACCGTCATGGCGGGCAAGTGGCACGTGACGAGATACACGGAGCCGGCAGACGAAACGGAGAAGGCGAACTGGCCGCGGCAGCGGGGGTTCGACCATTACTTCGGGGTCATCAAAGGCACGGCTAATTATTTCCGTCCCGATTCATTGGCGCGGGAGAATGAACACATTCAACCCCCGGCGGAGGGCTTCTACACCACCGATGCTTTTGTGGACAACGCCTTGAAGTTCATTGAGGAGGGGGAACAGACCAGGCCGTTCTTTCTTTACCTGGCTTTCAACGCGCCGCATTTCCCGCTGATGGCGCCGGCGGAGGAGATCGCGAAGTTTCGCGGCAAGTACAAGATCGGCTGGGACAAACTGCGCGAGCAGCGGCGCGCCCGTCAGATCGAGCTGGGCATCGTGGACAAAGCGTGGCCGCTTTCGCCGCGCGCCCCGGAGGTCAAGGCCTGGGACACCCTCACGCCGCAGGAGCAGGACCGCTTCGACCATATCATGGCGATCTATGCGGCGGTGGTGGCGCACATGGACACGGCGGTGGGCCGGTTCGTGGACACGCTGCGCCGGCGCGGCGCGCTCGACAACACGCTGATCCTCTTCCTCTCGGACAACGGCGGCAATGCCGAGGCCGGTCCCGAGGGGCGCTACGTCGGGCAGCCGCCCGGCTCGGCGGATTCGAACGTCTTCTGCGGCCAGTCGTGGGCGACGCTGGAGAACACCCCCTTCCGCCGTTACAAGCATTACAACCACGAGGGCGGGATCTCAACGCCGCTCATCGCGCATTGGCCGGCGCGGATCTCGATTGGCGGCGGGCTGCGACCCCAGCCGGGGCACCTGATTGATATCATGGCCACCTGTGTTGAGGTGGCCGGCGCGGCGTATCCGAAGGAGTACAAGGGCAAGGTCATCCAGCCGATGGAAGGCCGCAGCCTGGTGCCGGCGTTCGACAACCAGCCCATTAAGCGCGACGCGCTGTACTGGGAGCACGAGGGCAACGCCGCCGTTCGCGTCGGCGACTGGAAGCTTGTGCGCCAGGGCCGGAAAGGCCCGTGGGAGCTTTACGATCTCAAGGCCGACCGCACCGAGCAGCGGGATCTGGCCGCGGCGCAGCCCGAGCGCGCGCGCGAGTTGGCCGCCAAGTGGGATGCGTGGGCCGAACGCGCCCAGGTGAAGCCCTATCCGACCGGGGACCCCGCCGACACCGGCGCGCGCAAGAAAAAGGGCAAGAAGAAGCAGGCCGGGGCGGGTTGATCCTGGCGGCCCGCGTTGACGGCCGGGCCGGCGGGCAATCCGCTCTCCGCTGGCCGGCTGCTGTGATGGCCTGCAAATTCGAGGCCGCACCATCCGTTCCGCGCGGGTGGCGACGGCACGGCCACAGTTGCTCAGGCTATGGCCGATGTCGGTTTCTCGCCAGCATCGGAGGGTGAAACACGTGCTTTGAGGTATCGGCCCGTGTGGCTTTCCGGGCACTCGGCGATCTGTTCGGGCGTGCCGACGGCCAGGACGCGGCCGCCGCGGCTGCCGCCTTCGGGCCCGAGATCAATCACCCAGTCGGCTTGCGCAATCACATTGAGGTTGTGTTCAATGACGATCACAGAGTTGCCATCGTCCACCAGCCGGTTGAGTATGCCCATCAGCCGGCTGATGTCCGCCAGGTGCAGCCCCGTGGTCGGCTCGTCAAGAATGTAGGTTTGGCCGGCTTTTCCCAACTCAGCCGCCAGCTTCAGCCGCTGGCATTCGCCCCCGGAAAGCGTCGTGAGGGGCTGGCCCAAAGTCAGGTAATCCAGCCCTACGTCGCAGAGCAGCCCGAGCGCCCGCTTCAGGCGCGATTGGGTGAAGGCTGCCGCGGCTTCCTGCGCCGTCAGGCCCAGCACCTGGTGAATATTGCGGCCCTCCCAACGCAGCGCCAGCACCTCATCCGTGTAGCGCTGGCCGTTGCAGGCGTGGCACGGGGTGCGGACGTCGTCCAGGAAGTGCATCTCGACCGTGATGCTTCCCTGCCCTTTGCAGGCCGGGCAGGCGCCATCGGAATTGTAGCTGAACCAGGAAGCCGGTCTGCCGGTGGCGCGCGCGAAGATTTGCCGCACGTCGTCGAACACGCCCAGGAAGGTGGCGGGATTGGACCGGTTGTTCCGCCCGATGAGGTTCTGGTCCACCACCACGGCGCTCGGGATCATCGGCACGAACACCCCGTGCACCAGGCTGCTCTTGCCGCTGCCGGCCACGCCGGTGACGCAGACCAACACCTGCCGCGGTATGTCCACGTCCACGTTTCTCAGGTTGTTGATCCCTGCGCTGCGAATGGGCCAGCTCTGGCTCCAGCGCCGCCGGGGCGCCGTGATGGGGGTCTGGTCCCGGCGCATCAGCGTGGCGGTGCGGCAGTCGGATTGCCGGAAGGCGGCGCGCTCACCCGCAAAACAGACCTCGCCGCCGTGGCGGCCCGGCCCCGGCCCGATTTCAACGACGTAATCTCCGGCGGCGATGATGGCCGGGTCATGCTCGACCACCAGCACCGAGTTGCCCTGGTCGCGGAGCTGCCCGAGCAGTGCGATCAGCTGGTCAATATCGCGGGGGTGCAGGCCGATAGAAGGCTCGTCGAGCACATACATGAGGCCAACCAGGTCGCAGCCGAGCTGGCGGGCCATCTTGAGGCGCTGGCTTTCGCCGCCAGACAAGGTCGAGACCGCGCGGTTGAGCGACAGGTAGCCAACGCCGATGCCGATCAGGTGCGACAGGATGCTGCGCATCTTGCGGACCAGCGGCTGGGCGACCGGGCCGTTGATGGTTCCGAGCCAGGCGTCGAGTTCGATCAGCTCCATTTGGACGACTTCCCCGATGCCCTTCCCCGCCAGCCGCACCGCCAACCGTGCGGGGTTCAGCCGCAGGCCGCCGCAGGTGGCGCACTCTCTGTAGGAGAGATACTTGCGGTAGGCATCGCGCCGGCTTTCCGACAGTTCGTCCTCGGCATTGTTGAGGTGGAGCCGCTCGAGCCGGCGGGCGATCCCGACCCACGTCTTGGCGTAAGTCCCGGCCCCGTGCTTCTTGACGATCGGGATGCCCTCAGCGAACAGGAGCTTCTCCAGTTCCGCCGGCGCGAAGTCCTGCAGCGGCCGGGAGACGTCAAACAGGTCAATGCCGACCAGTTCCCGCCAATTCCAGCCGCCGACGCGGTAGTCCGGGTGGATGATGGCGCCATCGCGGAGGGACTTGGTCTTGTCGAGCATCCGCTCGGCATCCACCGTGATTCGTTTGCCCAGCCCCTGGCAGGCCGGACACATGCCTTCGGGATGGTTGAAGCCGAAGTGAAAGGACGCCAGCCCCGGTGTGTCGCCGCAACGCGAATACAGCAGCCGCAGGTAGGTGTAAACCTCCGTGGCCGTGCCGACCGTGGACCGCAGGGTGCGGCCCAGGCGATGCTGGTCAATCACGATCGAGGTGGAGAGGTTGCGAATGGCGTCCACGTCGGGCCGCGACAGCTTGGGCAGCCGCCGCCGGGCGAAGGAGCTGAACGTCTCGATCAACTGCCGTTGCGCTTCGGTATGCAGCGTGTCGAACACGAGCGAGGATTTGCCGGAGCCGGAGACGCCGGTGAACACCACCAGGCAGTCGCGCGGGATGCTCAGGTTGATCCCCTTGAGATTGTGCATCCGGGCGTTTTCGATCTCGATGGCGTCGCGCATGGTTAGCTCCTTTGCAGTTGGGCGAGGAGGGCGTCCACCCAGCGGACTTCGCCCCGGAACAGGTAGTTTGGGCGCCGCGCGACTTCGAGGCGGGACTTCGGGCACCCGGAACCGCGCATGTAGTCGGCCAGTTTCTCGTAGCAGGCGATGTTTTGCGCCAGCTTCGACCGGTAGGCCCGCAAGCAAGCCAGCGCTTCCCGGCGCGGCAGCAGGTCCAGGTTGTAGGTGCCCAGGTCCACGCGCCACTTCATCGGTTCCGGCTCCGTCAGCAGTTCCCGCACCTTCGCTCGCAGCGCCTCCCGCCCCGCGCGGGTCACGGAATAGACCTTGCGCAAACGGCCCCGGTCAACCTGCGGCCGGCACTCGACCAGCCCGGCCCGCTTCAGCGAGCGCAACTGGCTGTAAATGGTCGCCTGCGCCAGATCGGTCCAGTGGCGCATGTCCCGATGCTCGACCACTTTCTGAATCTGCCAGGGATGCCGGGGCTCTTCGCAGAGGAGGCCCAGGAGGGCGGTCTCGGCGTTGGAGAGCTTCTTTGTCGTCTTCATACTGTTGTCATAATATTATGGTGCAATAATATAACCGTTCGCTCCGTTGGCAAGCGCAAGAAGAACGGCGGGAAGAAGCGAGCCGGGGCGCGTTGATCCTGGCGGCCCGCGCTGACGGCCGGGCTGGCGGGCAATTCGTTCTGAGGATGGCCACGAGCTGCCGGGTTGCGCGCCCGCCGGAAAGTGCTATCTGTTAGGGCATGCCAAGCCAAACTCAAGCTCGTCCGGGCACGCTTTCGGTCTGGGCGGGGGAAGATAAGAATTCGTGGTGGGGAGCAACGCAGGTGCCGGTCGTTCACAGCGTAGCCTTCGGCTACCCGGACGTGGACGATTGGCAGGCCGCCGCGCGGGGGCGCAAGCCCGGGCACATCTACAGCCGGAACACGAATCCGACCGTGCTCGCGTTCGAGAACAAGGTGCGGTTGCTGGAAGGCGCCGAGGCCGCCACCAGCTTTGCCACCGGCATGTCGGCCATCAGCAACAGCCTGTTCACTCTGCTTTCGCCGGGCGACCGGCTGGTTTCGGTGAAGGACAGCTATGGAGGCACCAACCGGTTGTTCCTCGATTTCCTGCCGCGCTTCCAGATCAAAGTCCAGTTGTGCGATACCACCGACCATGAGGCGATCGAGGCGGAGATTGCCAAGGGGTGCCGGGTGCTTTACCTGGAAACGCCGACCAATCCCACGCTCAAGGTGATGGATATCGCGCGCCTCGCCAAAGCGGCGCACAAGGCCGGGGCTGCCGTGGTGGCCGATAACACGTTCGCCACGCCCATCAACCAGACGCCGCTGCCGCTGGGCGTGGACCTGGTGTTGCACAGCGCGACCAAGTTCCTGGGCGGCCATGCCGATGCGCTGGGCGGCGTGGTGTGCGGGGCGAAGTCCCTGATTGCGCAGGTGCATCATCACCGCGAGATCACCGGCGCGGCGCTCGATCCGATGGCGGCCTACCTGCTGTTGCGCGGGATGAAGACGCTCCACTTGCGCATCCGGCAGCAGAATGAAAGCGCGCTGCAGATTGCCCGGTTCCTGGAGGCGCAGCCTCAGGTCAGCAGTGTTTTTTATCCCGGCTTGCCTTCCCATCCGCAACACGAGGTGGCGCGGCGGCAGATGCGGGGCTTCGGGGGCGTGCTGAGCTTCATGCTCAAGGGCGGCTTCGACGCGGTGCGCGCGTTTCTGCCGCGCTTGCGCTATGCCCACCTGGCCGCCAACCTGGGGGCCGTCGAAACCATCGCCGGCCCGCCGGCGACCACCAGCCATGTCGAATGCACCCCCGAGGAGCGCAAGGCAATGGGTATCCCTGAGGGCCTCATTCGGTACTCGGTCGGGATCGAGGACACGGAAGACCTGCTCGCAGATCTGCAGCAGGCCCTTGGTTGAGAAAGGGAGAGTGGCGAAGGTAGGACTGTGCCAAGTTGGCACAGTTGGTTCGCGGGATCGTCATTTCCTTGTAACCCCTGCAAGTTCAGCAAGTTACGCCAGAAATGCCGTCTGGGATGTCAAGGCTGTATCCACGGTGTGGATCCGGTGTGGATACGGTGAGGATACGGTGTGGACCGCATGGGAACTGGAACGGGCTTTGCTGGCTTGGGTTTGATGGTTTAGCCTCCCGCTCGACGTGAACGCCGGCGGGCGATTATGAAACGACCGTTTGTCACAATCATTCTTGCGGGCGGCAAGGGGACGCGCATGGGCACCAGCGACAAGCATAAGGTGTGCTTCGAGGTGCTGGGGGTGCCGGTTATCATCCGGGCGCTGGAGACTTACAATCTCTGCGGCGCCATGCTCAATGTGGTGGTGGTGGGCAGCATGGCGGAGAGCGTCATGGGGACGGTCAGCCGGCGGTTCCCGGGCACGCCGTTCGCTTTCCAGGACCAGCCGCGGGGCACCGGGGACGCGGCGCGCAAAGGGGCGGACTTGCTCGAACGAATGCGCTTCGAGGGGGATGTGCTGATGGTGGCTGGGGACAAGGTGATTGATCCCAGGATCATCCGGCAACTGCTGGCGACGCACGCGCAGAGCGGCGCGGACGTGACGCTGGCCACGGCCAGGCGGCCACCCAACTCCAGCGCGGGGATACTGCTCAAGTCGGCGCGGGGGAAGTTAGCCACCGTCAAAGGCGCCGCACGCAGCGGAAACCGCAACGGTTACTGGCGCCACTGGGGGTGCCCACGTCCCGTTTTGCACAGCGGAGGAGATTGGCATCACTGCCCCAGTCGCCTCCACGCCCCATCCGATAGTACCCTCCCTCACTGCCGCGAGGGTTGGAGACAGGACAGGCCGAATATCCATAACCATACTCATCCCAACACCACTCGGCGACATTGCCGCTCATATCAAAAAGACCGTAGCCGTTCGGCACGAAAGATCCCACTGGACTGGTGTAGGGCGGGGCTCCGCTGGCGTAAGTGGGGTGGTATCCTCGCGTCGGGCTGGTGTCGTACGAGCAAGGATTGTCGTATTGGCACATATTCGTGCTGTAATAGTTGGCTTGGGCATGAGCAACCAAGTCTCCCCATGGAAAGCGGCTGCCCGGCTGCCCGCCACGTGCGGCATATTCCCACTCCGCCTCGGTGGGAAGACGATAGCCATTCACGCTCCAATTAACGCTTGATATCCTCAGGTCGATTCTACCGGTCCTGTAAATCGTCGCGAGTGTGCAGTCCACATAATAGGCAGGGGTGAGGCCATCCATCTCAGAACGGGCGTTGCACCACTTCACGGCGTCATACCAATTGATGGTGTGTACCGGGTGATTGGTCGCCTTGCCCGAGCCAACGTTGTCAAAAGTGTAGCCGTGGGCGGCTGCCCATTGGCAGACAGCATCCCAAAGGGCCTTCGTAACCTCATACTTGTCCATGAGAAATCCGCTCAAGGACACCGTATGAACCGGGAACTCGTTCGAATAACCCTCGCCCAGGGTGTCACCCATCTGGAATAAACCAGCGGGAACTCCCAGGATGTTTGGCAGGTTCTGAAGCGTCGTGCCGCGTACGCGATAGAACATCGGCACGCTGACGCAAATGCACCCGTTCGAATCCACAGGCAGAGTAGTCAGGGCGTCCCATGAGCTGGCCCAAGGGCCGCTTGGCGTGGGTGCCCATTCGACTTGAGCCACGCTTCCGGGCTGCAGGCCTGCTGCCATCAGTTGACCATTATGGCTGAAAGCGCTGACTACTGGCAATTGGGCGACAGCCAATGCCGAAGTTAACAGGAGGAGCGCAACAATGATAAGGGATCCATGGTTCTTCATAGTCTTCTTAGGCAGGCATCTGTCTAACGAACTCGGGTCGAAATGGCAAGGTCTTTTGCGGCAGGAGGTATGCTCAGTCCGTGATCTGGATCCTGCAAATGCGCCGCTTCGCTGGGTCAAGACCCCAAAGGTAGCCTTGGCCGTACGCCAGGCGGTGGTACAGTCCAGGAAACCGGCGCCCGACACCCATCTCAAGCGTGCCAAGGCCGAGGGCCGCCGAGGGATCAATCTGATAAAGCCCCTGCCGCGCGCTGGAGATCCAGAAGTTCGTCCCATCCCAGGCAATTCCGGAGATCCCGCGGTCCACAGTCCGCAACGAACGCGCGATCACCAAGCGGGCGAGGTCGAGTTCATGGACGTGAAACCGCTCGTTGGTCCCGTCATTCTCAGCGAACCAAAGACTCCTGCCGTCGAACGCTGCCCCGCAGGGGAAACTAAGCAGGCTATTTGTGTCGCTCGGAGACCTCAGTTCCAGCAGCAACTTCGGTGGCTTTACGTCCAAGTCCACAATTCCGCCCTGCCAACGTTTAATTGCGATCATGCGGTTCCCACATTCCGCGAAATCTGAAAGAAGCATCCATTCCGGGAATTCCAGTTTCAGGGCGCCGATCCCGGGAGTTGGGACACGTCTGGCCTCCACGTCAACTGGCACCAGCCACCAGTTGGTGTCGGATTCCAGAACGAGGGCCGTGAGCGTGTTGCTGCGGAAGCCAATACTTTGCACGTCGAGGGGTCCGTACTTGATCACGTCAACCACGTCACCCAGTTCAGGATTCCCCTTCTTCAGGGCAACCGTCATGAACGCGCGCGACGGCGTGCCGCCCGACGAGTGGAAACTGGACGAGACATAACCCGGCTTTTCGGCCGTAAGGTGCCCCGCAGCCAAAGCAAGAGGCACAACAAAAGCGCCATTGTCGCGCACCTTCGCGAGCATCTGTCCGCGCGCGTCTTTGATCACGGCATCTGCTATCGGCCATTCGCTCGGTTCTTCCACGACGCGGCCGGCCAGAACGTTGTCCCTGGTATTCGTGTAGGCGACAACCTGCCTTATCCTGAGGTCCGCAGTTGCGCCATTCAAACCGCGGGCCGTCCGGGCATGGGCCAGAATGCGCAGTCGCCAGCGAGGCAAGGCCCCCAGGTCAGCGACCTCGAATACTTCGAGGTTGTCCGCGTCAGGATAGATAACTGCAGCCTGGCCCTTCGCCAAGAGGTCAATTCGCAACCGCCTGGCCGGCCATGTGTTCGTTTCGCGCGGACCCAAGGCGTCCACTACTGCAAATGCAACATCGGGCAGACCGCGTTCGCTGGACGGGACTGCCCCAGCGAAAGCACCGACAGCCAGCCGCCCCCCGGACACGGTGCCGGTCAATTCGATCTCGATCCGGCACGGAGCTTTCTGCCGCAAGTCGTGCTTCAGCTCAACCCACGCGGTTTCTTCGACGGTCCAGCCGCCTTCGTGGTCCGCCATCGCGCTTACCATGAGTTCCCCGCCTGACTGCTTGATCCGAAATGCTGGGTGCCCCACGCCCGCCTTGCCATCCTCCTTATGCCCGCAGGCCCACAAATTGGTGTCGAGCTGCGACGCGCCAAAGTCGTCGCGGAACCAAAGGCGCGGCTGCGAGCGATAGTATTCAATCAGGGCAACGAGTCCCACGGCAGCCAAACCAAGTCCTGTAAGGAGGACAGTCCCAATCGCGAACGTGCGGCGGCGCTGGCGCCGCGCCCGCCGGGCGCGAAGCGATTCCCCATCTCTGAGCCGCTGGAGGTCCGCTACCATCTGGGCAGCGGACGAATAACGGGCGCGCGGGTTGCTCTCGCACGCTTTGAGGAGTACTTCGTTCAGTTCCGGCAGCGCGGGGTCGTCGTTGCCTTCGCCCAGCCGCGTGGGCAGGTCGGGGAACTGCTGCCGGTCTTTGCCGGTGGCGGCTTCGTAGAGAACCTTGCCCAGGCTGTAAATGTCCGCCTGCATCGTGCCGGGGCCTTCGGGCGGGATGTAGCCCTCGGTGCCCACGAAAGACTGCGGGTTGCCGAGGTCGGCGATTAACCCCACATCCGCCAGTTTGGGTTGGCCACCTGCGAAGATGATGTTGGAGGGTTTAACGTCGCGATGGACCAGCCGACGCGAGTGCAGGAAGTCCAACGCCCCGGCCAGTTCGATTCCAATCTCGATGACCTCCCGGGCGGGCAGGCGCTCCCGCTGCCGGATTACCTGTGCGAGCGTGAGGGGCACGTACGATTGCCAATTGCCAATCGCATATTGCCGGTTGTCGGGCCCGGCAACAGCACGTTCCGCCTCCGCATTTCGGGCCTCGGGCTTCGGATTTCCGGCGTCGCCGGCCGCATCGTCCGCCAGCTCCATTACATAGTGGAAGAAGCCGGCAGCTTCCTGGCGCCCGACCTGGAGCACATCTACCAGGCCCGCGTGCTCGCGGGAGATGGGTTCGTAGCTCTGGATGCCGGCGAACTCGCGGTCATAGGGCCGGGAGTCGGTGAAGTTGGCCCGACGGATGATCTTCACGGCCCGGAACGCACCCAAGTCAGTGCGAGCCAGCCAGATCTCGCCGTAGCTGCCGCGCGCGATCGGGCGCAGCGGAAAGTGGCCGGGGATGGGAGGCGGGCTCTCGGCGGAATCCCTCTGCCGCCCCGCGAGGGATGGTTGCTCGCTGCCTGACATGGCGCACTCTGACTGCGTCAAGTCTGCCTGTCGCGCTTCGGCTTGCCAAGCTTCGAAAGCAGCCGGCGGAGGATCTGCCGGCGGAGTTTGGGCGGGTAGTCGCGTCCCATGGTCCGGGGGCGAGGTTTCGGCGAAGCGCCCTGCCCGCGCGTCTCTGGAGGTTGGCGAGGTGGCTGAGTCATGGCAAGTCGTGGGCTGTGGAGGGCGGGCATCAGTGCCAGGCGAAACGCTTTTGGAGTCTGGCCGCTTCCTTCTGGACCAGGGCCGAGACGCGGTGCTTGGCGAGATAGACTTGGGCGCGGCCGACGCCAACGGTCTGGACCACCCTTTCTACCGGCCAATCTTTCACCACGTGGAGCTGGAAGATTTGAAACGTGCGCGCGGAGACGCGGGACTTGACCTTCTCCAGAGCGACCTGGAGCAAGTTGTTCTGCCACTCGGCATCCCAATGCTGGGAGAGCCGCGCTTCGGCTGCTGAATCCGGTGCGGTCTCCATCAGATCCGTCTTCGCGGCCAGATCGGGATGGCGGCTGGCCACCTGCTGGCGCTTGCGGAGCTGGTCGCTGATGCGCCACTGCGTGAGGGTGAGCAGCCAGGCCTTGAAGCTGCCGCGCGCCGGGTCGTACTTGAACGCGCCCTTCTTCATCTTCTTGGCGATGGCGATTACCGTCTCCTGGACCACCTCCTGCCCTTCCGCGTCGTTCAAGCCCGCCTTGCGCGCCACCCCGTAGATGAGCCGCCAGTAAGTCTCGAAGAACTCGCGCCAGCCTTCCTGGTCATCCCAGTTCTTTAGCCGAGTCAGGAGGCTTTGCCGCGTCGGAATCCATTCTTCCGCATGGTCTCTTGTCTTCACTGATTCCTTTGTCTATACGGCAACGCCAGCCGCTGTCTTGCAGGAAGACGCTTCAGCGCGCACTTTGTTTAGGCGTTCCTCAGTTTGTTTTCCCGGGCCTGGCCGACCAAGCCCGGGCTTCCGTGAGGCGGTAGATTGCCAACACATTATCCCCTGGGCAGGCGGGGCTTGCTAAAATGGGCCCGTTTCTGCTCTCGGATCGTAATGCCAGCGGCGCAAGAGAACAGCTACAGCAGACTGGGCTGCTTTCCTCCCGCCGCCCGCAGCCCCAGCTTCTTGTAGCTCAGCTCCGTGGCAACGCGGCCTTGAGGAGTGCGTTTGAGGTAGCCTTCCATGATCAGGTAAGGCTCATAGACTTCTTCGAGCGTGTCGGGTTCCTCCCCAACGGCGACCGCCATCGAGCTGACCCCGACGGGGCCGCCGCCGAACTTGACGATCACCGTCTCCAGGATGCGTTTGTCCATCTCATCAAGGCCGTTCTCGTCAATTTCCAGCATGGCCAGGGCCTTGTCGGCAACCTCCGGGGTGATGCGGCCGGTGTGCTTGACTTGGGCATAATCGCGGACGCGGCGGAGGAGGTTGTTGGTGATGCGCGGGGTGCCACGGCTGCGCCGGGCAATTTCCCGCGCGCCTTGGCTGTCAATCTCAACGTTCAGCAGCCGGGCGGAGCGGGTCACGATTTGTTGGAGGTCGTCGGCGTGGTAGTAGTCAAGCCGCTCGCGAATGGGAAACCGCGTGAGCAAGGGCGCGGTGAGCAACCCGCTGCGGGTGGTCGCGCCAATGAGCGTGAAGCGGGGCAAGTTAAGACGGACACTGCGGGCATTGGGCCCCTGGTCAATGATGATATCCAGCTTGAAGTCTTCCATGGCGGGGTAGAGGTATTCCTCGATGGTCTTCTGCAAGCGGTGAATCTCGTCAATGAACAGGACGTCCCCCTCCTCCAGATTGGTCAGGAGGCCGGCCAGGTCGCCGGCTTTCTCGATCGTCGGGCCGCTGGTGCCCTTAAGATTAGCGCCCATGGCCTTGGCGAGGATGTGGGCCAGCGTGGTCTTGCCGAGGCCGGGCGGGCCGCTGAAGAGGATGTGATCAATGGCCTCGTGACGCTGTTTGGCGGCGGCGACGGTAATTTCGAGGCGCTCTTTCACTTTGAGCTGGCCGGTGAACTCTGAAAAGAGCGAGGGGCGCAGCGTCATCTCCAGCGCAGCGTCGGGCTTCGCCAGCACCTCTGAAATCTTCTGTTCGGCCATCCGCTAAAGAATGAGCAAAGAGCCGGGGCGCGCAAGGCGGAAAGTCATCGGCTGGGCACGTGCGTCAATTCGCCGCCCCGGCGGCGTGAGCGTTGACCGCGAAAGCGTAATGGTTGTGCCTGGTGGCTGCCGTTTAAGGCAGGCGAAGCCGAGTTCGGCAAGCGCGGTTGGCGGCCCTTCCGTCGCTGGCCCAGCCGGATTGCGGGGCGAAGGATTGCAGACGAAAGAACTGGCTGGGGGCCGGGCGATCGAGGGGCAAGGTCTTGTTGGTCCCGTCGTCCGTGGGGGCGGTGCCGGCCACAGTCCAATTGGCCAAGGTGAGGTTACTGCTTTGACAGAGGGTGTAGCCGGCCACGGTGGAGCTTCATGAGACAGCCACGGTATTGGTCGCGGTAATTGAACGCGGAGGGCGCCAGGGCGCCGGGCGGCGAAACTAGCGCGGCGGGGGACGGCGGGAGAGCCGGGACCGGTAGAGGTATACGAACCACAGCAGCGCGCCAGCGAGCAGCGTGCCGGGCAACACCACGATCCCCGCCAGCCCGTCCACTTTGTGCTGCGTCAGGTCCACGATCGCGCCCAGGCAAAGGGGCTTGGCCCATGGCTCGGATGCGCCGCGGCGGCAGGCGACGTCCGCCACCACGTTAAGCACGAGCAGAACAAGCAGGATTTGCGGCAGGTCCATCGGTTTTGCGAGGGTGAGCTGGGGCGAGGCAATCGGGGCGCGGCACGGTCAACGCCAGCGGTTCTGGTCCATCGGATCGCTCGGGGACGGGATCTTGCCCGCGCGAATCTCCTCCTTCCAATTCTCGATCTTCTGGCGCTGCTTGAGCACGCCGTCCCGGCGGTAGGCGGGCGCCTTGTCGAGGTTGGCCCAGAACTGCACGACATCGTCGAGAAACGCAACCACGGCCTCGCGATCGGCGGGTTGCGCCTGCTCCAGCAGTACGCGGGCGAGGGTGAATTGCGGGCCGAAACTGTTGAGCTGGGGCGAACCCGGCGTGCGTCCGGCGGCGCGCAGTTCCTGGCGAGCCGTGGCGCGATCCCCCTTCTGCAGTGCGATGCGGCCCAGGGCCGAGTGCGCATCGTAAACGACGTTCCCATAGTTCCAGCTGTTGGTCGTCGTGCTGGCGAGCATCTGGCGGGCTGCAACCTGCGCGTCGCCCAAGTCGCGTCCGGTGTCCAGGCAGGCGGCCACGAAGCCTTGCCGGGCTTGTGCGAGCTCTTCCCGGATCAGTTCGTCCTTCGGCGCAGCCTGGGCTGCTTTCTCCAAGGTGGCACAAGCCTGTTTCCATGCGCCCAGCAATTGCACCGGCGGCAGGGTGGTGCCTCCTGCGGGCTGCGACAACATCTTCAGGCCGGACACCCACAAACCCTGCGGTTCGCGTTGCATAGCCCCGAGCAATCGGTTCAGCAACCGGGTCGCGTTGGTTTCCGCCTTGAGCATTTGGTCCATCGCCCGCAGGAACCCAAACTCCTTGCTGGCCTGTTCCTTGAACACCGGGTTCCACCTGGCCAGGAAGGCGTCCACCTCGGCGGGCGTGACGTTGGTGAAAACGGGAAGAGCGGTCCCGGGCTGTTTGGGCTCGGCAGCGAGAGAGTGGATCGGGAGCACTAGGCCTCCAAGCAGAATGGTGCCAGCGAGGGCCGGGATGACGGAGAGTTTCGGCTTCATGACGGCAACCGTATTGCGGGAGGATCGGTTGGGGAAAGGATGAAATGAGCGGGCCGATTGACATCGCCGAGGACCTCGGGATCGTGCCGCCGATTGACAAGAACTAACTGATAGGCCGGTGGGGAACAGTTTGAATGCCATAACTGATCAGGAAACGGGGTCAGAGCGGCACCGAGACGGCCACTGGACGGCCACTGGACGGCCAGCCCCCGGCCACGTGATGGCCGGGACCCGGAGGGGGCCCCGGCCAGACGCGGCTTTAGGGCGGGCTGTCCGGCCTGCTTCTGAGCGGCAGGCGGCTGACAGGTGGATGCTTCGAATCACGCACCTGGACGGTAGCACCGGTGCCCGTATGGGTGAAGATACCTTCTGCGGCTACCTTTTGGGGCTGGCGGCCGGGGCCAGGGCCTGCGCCACCGGGTGGCACGGGCCGGCGCCAGGGAGGGCTCAAGAGAAGCCGGACTCAAGACACCCGGGTTCCGGCGGTGTGAGTCGGGAGGGGATGGCGTCCACCGACTGATCGAGCCGGGGCGGGGTGCCGAGCATGCCCTGTGGGTTGGGGCTGAGGTCTGCAACCGCGAGGGCTATTGTCGCGCGGGTTGGCCTGTTGGCTACGTTACTGATGGTGGCGCGTATCACAGGGGGGCGGGATAGTGCCCTCTTCGGTGTCGGCGGGACCCCACTCCATGCGGGTCCGCAGACCGCCCTTTCCAAACTGATAGATTGCTTGCTGCGCGCCCGTAGCTACTGAGCGCTGCCCGGGTGAGGTGAAAGTGGTTGGGCATCAAACAACAGGCATGCACCTGCCAGCCGGTATTCTGAAACGCTTCGGCCAGGGTCTTGATGAAATCCTGCCGGTCCACGTTATCGGGAAGAATCTTCCCCCGGCGGTTGCCCCGGGACATGACGGGGTAGATGGCGCCGGGATATTGAAGAAGGAGTTGGCGTAGCATGTGGGTTGTCTGCCTAAAGCCCGCGGTGGCGACAACCCCAGAATGAACCAATCTATGGATTGACCCGGTTCGCCGGCCGAGGCGTCTTTTTCTTGTTCGATTCCTCGATGTAGCGGGACAGCTCCGTTTTGCTGTTCTCGAATCCGAAAGCCTCGTTCACAAGGTAGTACTTCTCTTTGTCGAAGGTAAACTCGTAGGCAAGCTTTGCCATCGCGAGCTTGTTTTGCTCAAAGTCGAACAGATCTAGAATCTGCTTCACCTGCGCTGAGAGAAACAAACCACGGCTGGTAGTGAAGATCTGCCGCGCGACCTGCGTTCTGGTATTGTCGAAAGACTCACCACGCAGCGATTTCACGATGCCCCCGAATTCCTCCTTATCGACCAGTGGCGGCACATATCCAATCGGCGCTGCCTGTCGTTCTATCGGACGGACGCGGTCGTGCAAACGCATAACCTTTGAGAAAGTGTCAAAGGCGTCGTACACCTCATAAAAGTTCTCCGGATCCAGCGTCCTCGGGAAAGCCGCAGTCGCAAATTCAAGCCGCGCGTCGTCGTTCCGCATGCTTTGCGTGATGGCTTTCACCTGGAGGCTGGTGAGGCGGTACGCGCGTGCCATTTCCGAAAACCGGCGGTGCCTTTCGGCGTCGTCCCGTTCATTTTTGCAGGTGCGGAATTTGCGTTGAAACTCCGTATCATCCAGGCGCATCGGCTCGGCAGCCGTGGAGAATTGCGTCAAGCAAAGCAAGAGGGCGCATCCGAGATGGTTAATGAGCTTCATATTGTGTAGCGGTTCGACGGCAATCCGGGCCTGACTATTCACGTCGATGAAATTGGCCGCCAAGAGCCCCAGAAATCGCAAAAAGCTAAAACTCACAATTTTCTGTGCGCCCTTTGTGCCTCGTCGCGGCGAACATGAGGCGTCAGAACTCAGGAGGATCACTCGCGCAGCGCTCAGGACGGGCGGACGCGCAAAACGCGATTTCCTGCTATGAGATGCGTCAACTTGTTTCTTTGATTTCTTTTACGGTTCCGAGGGCATGGTGGGGAGCAGGCTGGAGGCTGGAGACCGGAGCCTGGAGTGGGGAGGTTGCGATAATGAATTGGAACGAAGGAAACCGGGCAGCCGGTGGCCGAGGCCGGTCTCCCTCGCCCCGTTTTGTGGGTAAGACGATTTATGCATCAGCGGCCTGCTCGGGTCAACACTCCCGGTTCCCGGGTGCGCCTGGGCACCTCCAAAGGCGCCAACACCAACCTGTACAACCACATGCGGCGGAGTTCCGCCCCCGGTGCTGGCCAAGAGCAGTTGGGCATTAAGGCAATGGCATGAGGCCAAGACCGAACCAATCTATGGGCTGACCCTTTCTTCTCACGATGAGCGCATTGTAACACCCCCGGGAAATCAGCCGCGAAAAGGCGCAAGAACGGACAGCAGGTGCCCGTGCTTATGATAACGGTGAATCGCAAAGCCCTTTTCCCGAACCACGTCGCAGAGTTCCATGATTTCTCTCACAGTTTTTCCAGTTCCTTTTTGCGTCTTTTGCGCCTTTTCGCGGCAAAATTCCTTTCTGGACCTGTGCCGTTAGATGGCACACGTCCTCTCTATGCTGGCGGATGGATTCATGCAAGTCTATCGCGCCAGAAATCCGAAGAAGTCGCCGCTGTGGCAGTGCGCCCACCGCCACTATGACGAGTTCGAGGACGTCTATCCCGAGGCTTACGCGCCGCGTTACGGCCGGCTGCGCCCCATCATCCCCGAGGTGGTCCACAAATTCCTCGACTGCGGCAACCTGGAGCGCGGCTTCGCGCGCGTCCGCTGCGACCATTGCGAGCATGAGTACCTGCTGGCCTTTTCCTGCAAAAGCCGGTGGTTCTGCCCGTCGTGCCACCAGAAGAATGTCCAGATCACCGCCCGGTTCATCCTGGAGCGGGTGGTGGCGCCGGTGCCGCACCGCCATTACGTCCTGGCCATCCCCAGAATGCTCCGCCCTTACTTCCAGCGCCACCGCCATCTGCTCAAGCGGCTCTGCGCTTTGGCCCACCAGAGCCTCACCGACTATCTCCGCACCGCCCTCGCCTGCCCCAAAGGCGTTCCGGGCATCATCATGACGCTGCACACCTTCGGCGAATACCTCGACTTCCACCCGCACGTCCACGCCCTTGTGGCCGACGGCCTCTTTCTTCGGAACCCGCCAGACCCGCCGCCCCAGGCTCCAACTCCAGCCTCCCGTCTCCAGCCTCCCGCCTGTCCCACCTTCCACGCCCTGCCGGAGTCCCCGCTCAAGCCGCTGGAGGAACTGTTTCGGGCCAAGGTCATCAGCCTGCTGGTGGCGGAAAAGTTGCTGCCGCCCGAACGCGTCCAGGTCCTCTACTCCTGGAAACACAGCGGGTTCAACCTCCATGCCGGCGAACTCGTGCCTCCCGAGGCCAAGGCCGACCTCGAAGACCTCGCCCAGTACATCCTGCGCAACCCCTTCTCCGTGGAAAAGATGACCCTGGAATCCCCCACCGACATGGTCATCTACCGCTCCCGCCTCAACGCCAAGATCAACCGCAACTTCGAAGTCTTCACCCCCACCGACTTCCTGGCCGCCATCACCCAGCACATCCCCGACAAAGGCGCCCAGATGGTCCGCTACTACGGGTGGTACAGCAACAAGATGCGCGGCGTGCGCCAGCGGGGGCTGCCGCCGGAACTGGTGTTCCACCGCCCAGGCGTCTCCCCGCCGCCGCCGCTCAAACTCCCCTCCAAACGCTGGCGGGACCTCATCCTCCGGGTTTGGCACGTGGACCCCCTCCGCTGCCCCGTCTGCCAGAACCCGATGCGCGTTATCGCCGTCATTGACGACCCGCGCGTCGTCGAGAAGATCCTCCGCCACCTCGGTGCCTGGCACGATCCTCCAGTCTCCAGCCTCCAGCCTGCAGGCTCTTCTGGCCCCTACACCTACGAACCCTGTGACGACGTGGAGCCGACACCTGATTACGAAAACGTCCTGACCGACTGAAACTGCCGCATTATCCAACCGGCTCGGGGCGGGGGTGCGCCCATGCACCGGGTCCTTTGGGCTCCATTCCCGTCCCCCGCCACCCTCCCGCGCCCAAACCCAACCCGCAACCTCCAGCCTCCAGCCTCCGGTCTGCAGCCTAATTCCGTCTTGATGCCCGGGCCCGCCCTTGATAAGGTCGCGCCATGCTCGGTGAGACCAAAAACCAATTCTCCCTCACCCGCGCAGCGCTGAGTACGGGCGGACGCGCAAAAAGCAATTTCTTATCACTAATAAGTGTGAATAAAACCTATTACAATGACCAATCCTACTGTGAAAAAGATGCTGATTGCATTGAACAGATGTCTAATTGCAAATTACCAGAAGGAATTCTCAATTGTAGAAATATATACTTTAAAAAAGATTCCTATTACAAGCTCCCCCAAGCAATCAATTGCGAAAAACTGAACATATCAGAAGTTGATAAATGTCTTTGTAACACTCAAATCAACAGATGTGAAATCATTCAAGGATAAAAAAGATTTATATTTAAGATGTCCCTAAATATGATATGCTATTAGAGGTATGGATTGGGTTGAAAGAAGCATCGTTAAAAGAGCATGAATATGGGATAGGACAACGTTTAGGAAGGCCAATTTCTAGAACAGAAGCAGAAATAAATTGGATAACATCAGGCTATGAAGACTGGCTTTTTAGGGAATTCCATTCCAAGATTGATAAAATTATGGAATATTGTGAGAAAAATCAAATTCCCTGCAGAATTGGAACTATTCCGAAATTTACAGAAACTGACCTTCACAATATGCTTGATTATGCCAGTTCCAATTTGTCAGGAAACAGAATATTTTATATGAAGAATTAAATTTCACATTCTTTTCATTCTTATTTCATTTGTATTCTATAGAATCCAGAATTCTCAACAAATATAATTTTAATCTTAAGGAAGAGTTTTTATTCTAAAATAAGCATCTCCAACTTCTCCAGCAGGTGTTGAAAATCCTTCAATAACTTGATTTGTGCTATTTTGAAATGGAATATTATGAGTCGCGACATCTTCCCATGTTCCATTATTTAACCCGTTTGTTTTCATTTGAAGAACACTCGTATATCCGGGGCTCACAAGAGTTCCCACATAATTTGTGCCATTTTCCCTATGAAGAGATGTTATACGAGCTGGATATAACACAGGACTTATAATTGGTGTTGGTCTAAAAACTATATTTTGTGAATGACCTGTTGTTATAGTAAGGGGAATGCCATTTCCATTTGTAACGCTTCGAGCATCATAAGTCCCCTGGAACATAGGAACTCCACCAACTATATTATAAACATCTAAATTCAGATTTTTACCATTGAATTCCCCCCCTTCATTAATAAATGATGTTTCAAGAGTGGCATTTACAGGTTGAATTAAACTGATTCCTTCAACAATAATTGTAACTGAAGAAAAATCATCTGCAGGTAAGGCATTCACCATCAAATCATGTCCAGGTATTTGAGAATAAATATCTAATCTATTAGGTTGTGTAGGATGTATTCGAGTTGCATCAAATAAAGCATCATATCCGACAGTTGCCCCTGAAATATTCTTAACTGCAGCAAATGGTTGAGGAATCCCTTGAGAGTTTTTTAATTGCATGTCTAATTCATCAGCATTGACTGCAGATGCTAAAAGTGAAGTTCCAAGCAATGCAACAAGTCCTTTTCTATTTATCATTTTATTATTTAATCTCCTTGTGTTTAAATCCTTTGCGGATTAATTAATAATCACTGAGAAGCGACACTATTTAAACCTTTCTAATCTTGTCTGAGAAGAGTTATATTATCTTGGAATCCATTTACGAAAATACCTTCCCAAGAAGTTAGTTTATTTTTACTTCCTATTCCGCTAGTTGAACGAATTGATCCATACTCACCACCTAGATCAACATTATCCCAATACTGTAGTGTGGCTTCCACCCATCCCGCACTCGTTGCATCCGTAATATTCTTCACATTCCCATACTCATCCCTTCCCCCCATTTTTTGGACACCGTGTACTTGCGTCCGCTTCACGTTAGTTATTTTGATTTTCGAAGTCCACAGGTGATTGATACCCCAGAGCGCTGTGGAGCCTGCTCCGGTTGTAATCGCCT
>Ga0209310_1000187_pt1 | contig 89061 bp, 74 predicted proteins | sample AD_UKC030_MetaG_FD_184415 | JGI IMG/M metagenome (GOLD analysis project Ga0209310, IMG submission 184415) | Active sludge microbial communities of municipal wastewater-treating anaerobic digesters from USA - AD_UKC030_MetaG (SPAdes) (version 2) | ecosystem: Engineered > Bioreactor > Anaerobic >... | reverse complement strand
ACGGGCTGTATGGGGAGTATCGGGATCGGTTTGGGCCGAGGCGGCGGAGCGGGGCGCGGCCGATGCGGGGAGTGGAGGCGCTGGGGGATCTGGCGACGATGAGGGATCTGCGGGTGGATGCCGTGGGATGAGATCGGCTCGTGCGACTCTGGTGCCCTGAGGGCGAGCAGGCTTGCGCCGTCGGGGAGTCTGATGCGCATTCCATCGAGCCGGGGCTGTGCGAGGCGCCGAGGAGTGGAGGCGTGCAGGAAGTTCAGGCGGAGCTGGAAGCTACCCGATCCTGATCCTGCGATGGAGGGCTTGCCAAGCCAGGATGAAGATGCGGGGGTGGCGGAGGAACAAAGGGAGCCATTTGATGATCTGCGCGGGGGCACGCTTTTTGAAGAAGGGGTAAAGGTTTTCGTAGGTTTTCTGGACGCCTCTCTCGAGCTCCTGGGCCGTCATTCGGGCCGGTTTGAAGACCGCATTGGCCCATCCGTATTTCTCGCGATCGAGGGATAGCAGGCGCCCGTCGCGTTTCAGCTGGTCGTAGATGGGGGTGCCGGGGTAGGGCGTCAGGATGTAGAGCAGGGCATCCTCGATGTCCATCTTCCTGATTGCGGCCTCGGCGGCTTCGAAGATGCGCGCGTCCTCGCTGTCGAAACCAAAGATGAAGAAGCCTTGGACCAGGATGCCGTGCTGGTGAAAGCGCCGCACGACCTCCTGGTAATGCTCGACCTTGTTCTGGACCACGCCCGCCCGGCGCAACGAGTCGGGGTGCACGGTCTGAAATCCGACCTGGACGAAGAAGCAACCGGACCGGCGCATAGCCTCGAGCAGGCGAGTATTGCGGGTGATGGTCGTGGGCGCCTGGACCGACCACGCCTTTTTGAGCGGGGCGATCTTGTTGCAGAGCGCGATGGCGTATTCCTCGTCGACGAACAGGTTGTCGTCGACGAAGAAGATGATCTTCTGGGGCATGCCCTGGATCTCTTGATACACCTTGTCGATCGATCGGCGGCGGTGCTGGTGCCAGGGGACGCTGGGGAGGTAACAGAACTTGCAGGAATGGTTGCAGCCGCGGGTGGCCTGGACCATGCCGACGAGGGGATCGGAGCGCATGAGGTCGCGGCGCGGGACGGGCACATCATCCATGTCGGTGGGCCGGTCCTGCCGGTATATTTTTTGCAGCCGGCGGGCGGCGGCATCCTCGATCAGCCGGGGCCAGGCGTATTCGGCCTCGCCGATGACGATGGCGTCGGCGTGCTGCAGGCATTCTTCCGGCATCAGGCAGGCGTGGACTCCCCCGATCACGACAGGTACACGCTTATTCCGGAATGCGTCCGCGATGTCGAAGGCCCTGTGGGACGTGAAGGATGTGGCGGTGATGCCGACGAGGTCGAAGTCCTGATCGAAAGGGATCTCATCGCGGTCATTGTCAATCAGGCGGACGTTGTGGCCTGGGGAGAGCGCGGCCAGGATGCCGAGGTGCAGGGGCTCGAAAGTGACTTGAGTCAGGAAGCGGTAGACTCCGTCCTTGACGAACCATTTAGGTTTAACCAGCAGGATCCTCATCCTAGAGGTTTCCCAGGAAGGCGTTGAGCCTGGCCTTGAGATTGAGGAGCGTGACGCCCAACCGGCCTCGGGCGCCGAAGATGTCGTTCCATGGCTGGTTCTGGACCAGGTGGTTGAGGAAGACGCGGGTGTTGGCGGTCTGGAGCTCCTCGTGCGGGCTGCGCGTGTCGATGCTGTCGGGCTGGAAGAAGCAGGATGGATCCTCGGCGAGGTGGTCGCCGGTGTGGTAATAGGCGAGGGATCGGCATCCGCGGCAGGAGTTGCCATAACGGCAGCGGCCGCACTTGCCTTTCACGGGTCGTTCGGTGCGCAGGTGGCGGAGGATATCGGACTGGGCGAAGATTTTGGACAAGGGCTGCTGGCGGACATTGCCGCAGCGGACGGGGCTATCAAGAAGGTGGACGCAGGGCGCGACATCGCCTTCGGCGTTGATGCCGATAAAGGAGCGGCCGGCCTGGCATCCGAGGTTGCCGAGGGTGAGATCGCGTCCGCCCAGCCTCAGATGAGTGGCGTCGGGCGCTGCGAAGAATGGAGCGTAGCTGACATAGCTGAGCGGATTGTCTCGCAAGGCGGGGAAGATGTGCTGCTCCATATCCTGCCGGTCGAAACAGAGATGGCGGGCGGAGGCGGCGGCGCCGCGGGGGACAAACGGCGAGCGCAGCACGGGGATCTTCCTCGCATGGAGCCACCGCATAGTGTCGGGAAGCGATTGGAGGTTTTGTTTGGAGACCGTGACCAGGACGAAATAGGGGACCTTGTGTTCGTCACAGATCCTCAGGAGGCGGTCGAGGGCTTCGCGGCCGCCGGAGCGGCATTTGCTCTGGATATCCGGGTCTACGGAATCGAGGGAAAAGCCCATGGTCAGCCGGCGATGGGCGGCATCTTTGAGCTGCTTGAGCCTGGCGGAATCGAGGCCGCTGCCGCTGGTGTTGACGAACGTATAAAGGCCGTTCCGGGCATTGTGCTCGATGAGCTCGAGGTGGTCGGGCCTTTGCAGGATCTCGCCGCCCGAGAAAGAGACCGCGCCCTTTGGGCAAATGGACTTGAGCTCATCGAGCACGAGCCGTTTGGCTTCCTCGGTGGAAAGCTCCGGTTGGTCCGGAGGGGTGGCCCGCTGGGTCATGCAGTGGGGGCAGCCCTGATCGCATCGCCGGGTGGTTTCAAAGTAGCAGAGGAAGAAGCGAGGGATTTTCATCAACATTCCCGGCGGCAGGGGCGGAGAAGCGAAGGTGACACGCCGCCTGACCGCCCGGTAAGAATGGCCGGGGCGGGCGCGTGCGAACGGCCTGGCCTGAGGATCTGGCGTAATGCGAGTCTGAGCACAATGTCACGCAGAATGGCGGTCGAAAAATCAAACGCCCTGGTGCAATAAACTGATTTCGAGAATGTTGGTCAAGCCGGATCAACCAAGCGATCACGTGAGCGGGGTGGTGGGTCAGGGCGTGGCGGCCCGATGGGGTTGCTCGGCGGGCGGGCTGTGGTTTCCGGCTAACGCGAGCCGGGGGTGAACGCCTGGTATCGCAGAACGACCTGGCTGCCATCAGTTGTTGCGCCGATGATTTGAACCGTCTGACAGGCGCTCAGCCGATAAAAGGCGGCGGGGCCCGACATGGGGATGCGGATGGTCTGGGCGGCCTCGTCGACCGTGGTATCGGAAGCCGGTTGGTAGGGTCCTTGGACGGCGGAGGACGCCCAGAGCGCAGGGGGCGGATCGCGTCCCTGGTGGGCGGCGATGACGGCTTGAAGCCAGACCAGGCGGCTGGCGACTTGTGTGGCGTAGATGGCGGACGGTTTTGGCGCGGGGGAGCAGTCCATCCACTCCCATGTGTTATCGGCGGCCCGCTGATAGAGGCCGCCGCGGTCGAAAAGGGCGCCGTGGAAGGCCGGGCCGGAGCTGGAGTAGCTGAAAGGGCCATCGACGGCGTAGTTGATGCCGGCAAGCTGCCACCGATCGCCGTTGCGGATGAACAAGCCGCTGCCCGAATCGCCTCCCGCCAGGCAGGCTTCGTCCGGCAGTCCGTCCTGGTCGAACGCGGCCACGAGCAGCTTGCCGATCCCATTCTGGCTATCCACGATTTCAGTGATTGTGTTTTTGCCCCACCGGAGGCGGCCGTCAGGGCTGCCCCAGAGCCAGCCTTTCAGGATTGGCCCGGCCTCGTTGGTGCAGGTGACCTCCGCCCCTCGGATTGAGCCGCGGCCCAGGAGAACGCAATCGCAGCCGACTTCGCCGGGGCCATCGTAGAGAGGTGCGACGGTAGGAAAGGATCCGCACACCTGCCACACAACCAGGTCCGTCTCAGCGTCCGGGTATGAAGCCACAGCGGGATATGGAACGTCCTGGAACAGGAACGGGTCTCCGACCGTGCCGCCGATGTGTTTAGCGGTCAGGAACAAGTTGGATGCGATGGGTGTGCCGGTGAAATAGCCCCAGCGCCCCTGCCACTGCCAGCCGCTGTCGGCCGAGTCGCCTCCGGGCGGTGTGGTGTGGTAGTCCGGGTCCGCCGTCGAGTAGAACACGATTGGGCGGAGGCTTGGGGGTGCAGCAAGCAAGAGGAGGATCGACAGGCAAGGAATCCAGGAGCGGGTGCGCATGTCGCGGGCTCCTGGTTTTGTCAGAATCGAGCCATTTTGCCGCATACCGTCAGGTCTTGGACACCGCCTGATTGGACGGGGGCGCCTGGCGTTTTTGCATTGGCGGGGGCGGGGACCAATGGCTTGGCAGCGGATGCTCGATTTTCAGCGGGTATTTATCTCCGGAGGCGGCCATTTCGATTTCGAGAAGCGCGCTGAGCCGGGCCACCTGGGCGGCGTGTTCAGGCTGGGCGGCGAGATTGTGGAGCTCGTGCGGGTCGGCGGCGAGATCGAAGAGCTGCGTCCTGTCGACGAGCGGATAACGGATGAGCTTCCAGCGGTCGTCGCGGATGGACCGCATGCAATCGCGGTAGCCGGTATAGAGCACGTCGCGGACCTTGGCGATCCTGCCTTCGATGACGGGGCGGAGCGACTTTCCTTCGACACCTTCGGGCAGTGGGGCGCCCGCGAAGTCGGAGAACGTCGGGAAGAGGTCCATGAGATAGACGAGGGCGCGGCTTTTGCCATTTGGGATGCCCGGCCCGGCGAAGACCAGGGGGACGTGCATGCCGCCGAACTCGTAGAGGTTCTGTTTTCCGAAAAGGCCATGGTCGCCCAACGAGAGACCGTTATCGCCGCTGAAGACGATGAGCGTGTTGTCCCATTGGCCGCAGGCCTGGAGGGCCTCGAAGATGCGTCCAACGTGGAAGTCGAGACCGGTGATGCATGCGTAGTAGTCGGCGAGCTGCCGGCGGGTGTCCTCCGGCGTGCGGGGCCACGGAGCCAACTGCTCGTCGCGGACGGTCATCTCCCCGTTATCCCAGGGGTGGAGGGGCAGAAAGGCGGGTGAGAGCGGCAGGGTTGCGGGATCGTAAAGCCGATGGAACTGGGGCTCGGCTTCACGGGGATCGTGCGGCACCGGCGGCGCCAGGTAGATGTAGAAGGGGCGCGTTTCCCGGCTCGCCGCGCGCGACCGGATGAACTCGATAGTGCGGTCAGCGAGCCGCCGGCTGGAACCGGCGCGCGTGCCGGCTTTTCCATCCTCGATGAGGCTGGTTTCGAACGCCCGGATGCCGGGCGGGAAGGCATTGCCGCTTTTGCCGATGTGCCAGGTCTGATAGCCGGCTGCGGCCATCACACGGGGCAGGAACGTGGCGGGATCGGCGGCGTTGGGCAGCGGATCGGCGGCCTTGGGGATGCGCATCCAAGAGCGGCCGGTGAGCATCATCGTGCGGCTGGGGGTGCAGACAGCGCCGACCATCGAGCCCATGGTGTAGCAGCAGGTGAAGGTCATGCCCCGTTCGACGAGGGTGTCGAGATGGGGTGTCCGCAGCGCGTCGGTTCCCAGGGCGTGCAATCCTTCGGCGCGATGGTCGTCGGCGTGGATGTGCAGGATGTTGGGTTTGGGGGCGGCGGCGGCGATTGCCGAACAGAGGAGGGTGCAAAGGACCAGGGCAGATGCGGCTTGGGTCCGGGCCACCCGCGGTGGACGCCGGCCCATGCGGTGCGAGCAAGATCTCGGGTGCGAGGCGGCCATGGCGCTCGAGAATCAGGGCCTGAACCGAAGCGAGTTCTGGACGGCGAGGGTGCCGATGATGCCGGTGAAATCCTTGGGGTCCTGGTAGAAATAGGCGACCCGGCCGCCGGTCCACGAGGGGCTCCAGCTATGAAAGAAGGACATGTCCGACGTCCGGATCCAGCGCGCAGAGCCGTCGACAAAGACCTGGTTGCCGCCAGACGGGACGGCGGAGCTGGATCGCCGATGGGGCGGGACGCCGGAGAAGATGTCCCGATCGTCGGTCCCCCATGCTCCGCCGATCTTCATGACGGTATCAGCGGCGAGCGTCCAGTGCGGGGGAGAGGCTGAGAGCTTGACGGGGCTGTAGGATTTGCCCATGCCGGAGGAGAAAGCGGGGTTCATCCAATTGGTGATGCCGCCGAAGTATTGATAGCCGATGACCCACTGGTTGTAGGGATCGGCCTCGAACACGGGGTAGCGTGGGGGGCGGGACGGGCAGTTCCAGACGCTGGAGGTGTAATTGGAGCCGACGACCAGGCCGACGGTGCGGGCGGCGCTGGCTTCGGGGGGATTGAGCGCGACTTGGACCTGACCGTTGCGGGCCTCGACGACGCGCTCGAGGTTTTCGCTGGCGTAGATGGTCATGCCGACGGCGATCTGGCGCATGTTATTGAGACAGCCGGTGCGTTTGGCTTTTTCTTTCGCCGAGGCCAACGCGGGCAGGAGCATGCCGGCCAGGATGGCGATGATGGCGATGACCACCAGCAGCTCGATCAGGGTGAACGCGCATGTTAGCCTGGCGCGGCCTGTCCGATGTGGCCCGGGAGCGGCATGCCCGAACGGCTTTTTGCTGTTCATGGACTGGATCGATGCGAACGATGCGCGTTGTTTGGTGCGATCACTGGCTTTTGGCCCGGAAGAAGACGTTACTGGGCGTGATCGGGACCTCGAACAGGACCAGAGGGCCGTTCGTGGAAATCGTTGAAGCGCCGGCCGCGGCGCCCCAGGATCCCGGGGCGAGGGTGTAGCTTTGCTCCAATTCGATCGGCTGGCCGGGATAATCGCCCAGGACACGCAGCCGCAGCAACGATTCCTGCGACTCGAATCGCTCGATCCGAGTGCCGGCGGGGCGCGCGACCAGCCGAATCGCATTGATGAAGACGCCAATGTCCGCATTGCCGGCCGCGTTCACGCTGGCGGCGTTTCTTCGGCCTTCGAACCGGAGCTTGCCGGACGCGGACGAGGTCACGACCCCGCCGAACGTATATGCATAATCGCTGGCGGGGAGATTGGTGGCATAGAACGTGTAGGCGTCCGCGACGGCTACAGGCGATCCGGAGGCGGTTTCGGTCCAGTTGGCGACGCGCATGCCGGTGCTGGCGGGATCGTAGGACCAGATTGTGACGCCGTAGGGCGTGTTGGGCGAGAGGCGTTCGATCAGGACGCTGAGCCCGTTGTTCTCGACGGCGCTGCTGGCGAAGACGAAATCGTCGTAGATAGGCGCCTGGGTCAGCTCGGGCGGTTGATTGGTGACGTAGGGATCTGCGATGCGGTGGCGCGAGGCGAGGCTGATGGCGCCGATGGGTGCCAGGGTGACACCGACGCCGCCGTAGTTTGTGCCGTTCATGGCGAGGGTGAACTCCTGGAAGCCAGGCTGGACGTTGGGAGATCCAGCGAGGCCGATATCGATCTTGAGAACCTCGCCGGCAGTGGCGGGGGTGTAGGGGGCGAGCTCGAGCCGGACCACGCTGCTGGTGATGGATCCGCCCGAATTGGTGATGACGACCGAGTAGGCTCCATTGTCCGGGAGCTGGGCGTTGGCAAGGACGAGCGTGTCGGTGATGGCAGAGGGATTGGCGGCGGCGGGGATCGGGGCATCATCCTTCCACCACTGGTAATGGAGGGGCAAGGTCCCGTTGGCGATGACGCTGAGGGCGATGGTGTCGCCGGTGAAGACGTTGTTGGTGCGGTCCGCGGGCTGCGTCTGGATCGTGGGCGGGATCGCGCTGATGGGGAGAGGGACCCCCTGGGAATAGACTTCCTGAATCTCGGTCCAGGAGAGCGGCCGGTTCCAGGCGGCGACCTCGTCGATGTTGCCGAAGAAGAAGAAATCGGGGGCGGTGCGGAGGACGGCGCCGACGGACGTGATGCTGACGGTTGTGGGGCCGCGGGTGTAAGCGAAGTCAGTCTCGTCGAGGATGCCATCGATGTAGAGCCGGGCGTCGCCATTGGCATCGGTCCACACCAGATGATGCCACGCGTTGTCGAACACGGGCCGGGCCGAGTTGCGGGCGTTCACGACAGCGTTGGCGTCGGTGCGGATATAGACCCTGGCCGAGGGGCTCGATCCGGCGTTGTCCGTGCCCAGGGTGAAAATGGGAGTGTTATTGGTCGGGGAACCTTCGGAGAAGATGCGCCGGTCGTTCTGGGCTGCGTAGTCAGCCTGGACCCACATCGAGATCGAGTAATTGGTGTGGCTGTAAATGGCAGTGCCATTAGTGCGGTAGGCGTATCGATCCACGAAATTGAAGGCCAATGCATTGCCGCTGTAGCCGGGGACCACGTCGGTGGGATCCAGGAAGCCCATCAGGACAAAGTCCGTGTGGCTGTAGAGGTCGGGCGAGAGGAAGTTGGTTTCCACGAGGTTGATCTCGTTCAGGGGCCAATAGCTGACGAGGCCGGTGCGGAGGTCGGGGGCGGGATCGGCCACGACGGTGAGGCGGGCTTCGGGGCTGAGAGTGGCGCCGACGGAATTGGAGACGGCCACCGAATACCGGTCGCCGGATTCAGTGGGCGTGAGGTGGGGCGTCTGGTAGGTGCGGGCCGTGGCTTCGGGGATCGGATCGCCGTTCTTGAACCACTGGTAAGTGAACAGGTGGTAAGGGCGGTTGGCGTAAGCCAGGACGGAAAACCGGGCCCAGTCCTGATTCTGCCGGGTGGTGTCGGCGGGCAGGGCGTAAAGAGATGGCGGGCGCGGCGCGATGGGCGTGGGGATGCCGGTGGTCCGGACCACATCGATCTCGGCCTGCGACAGGGCCCGCTCCCAGATAGCGACGTCGTCGATCTGGCCGTTGAAGATGGCGCCGGTCGAGATGGCCGCGCGCACCAGGGTCCCGATGGCGGTGGACGAGAACGTGAACGTCCCGCTTCGGGTGTAGCGGAAGTTGGCTGCGTCGCGCTGTCCATCGACGTAAAGCCGCGCATCGCCGTTGTCGTCGACCCAGGCGATATGGTGCCAAGTGTCGTCAAAGACGATGTTGCTGCTGGCGATGTGATTGAGGAGGGCGCTGTTGCCGTCGGTCCGGATGATGACGTCGAGCTTGGCATTGTTGGCGGCGGCCTGGCCCGTCTGGAGGATGAAGAGAGGTGCGTTGGCCTCGACGCTGCCTTCGGCGAAGAGGTATTTGGCGGTCTGGTTTGTGCCTTTGACCCACATGCAGACCGTGTAGGTGCCCGCCTGATAGATGGGCAGGCCGGCATCGGCGAACGCGTCGCTGGCGTGGAGGTTTGTCAGGTAGGTGTTGGGGCCCACGAATGTCAGCGCGTTTCCGACCTTGCCTGGGCTGACAGCAGGATCGCCGACAACGGTCATGGTATTCATGAAACCAACGTCAGCCGTGGTCCCGCCATCGACTGCGTCCAGGGGCCAATAGGAAACGAGGCCGTCCCGGACGTCGGCCGCGCGCAACACGAAGCAGGCCAGGAGGATGGCGCTGGCGGAGAGCAATCGCCGAACCAAAGCGTACGACGAAATGCCATCGGTCGCATATGATTTCATAGCTTCAATCGTTGGAATTTGAATCATCATGCTCCGGGCAGGCAGGCTTGGCGAGCGAAAAAAGGGACGCCCCGAACGCGTGGGTTCGTGGCGCGGTGCGCTTGGGCCCGTCTGGGATCTTCCCTGTCTTGATGGCAGGCATGTCGATGCGTGCGCCGGGCCGGGGGGCTCAACGCGGCAAAGTGAGCTCGACGGGGCTTTGGAGCGCGTTGGTCATGGGATCGGGCAACTGCCAGACGCGCGATCCGGTCGAGTCGGTGAAATAGAGGCGGGAAGGCGAGAATGCGGTGGGATCGCCGTCGGCCCAGAAAGCGAAGAAGGGATCGGCGGCGTGGAGGGGGCGTCGGGCGTAAGTGTGGTTGAAGGGGCTGTTGCGGGTGATCTGGCGGGAGATGACCCAGGTGAGGCCGCGATCGGCGCTGGTCCAGAGGGCCATTTCACCGCCGGCCTGCCACGCCTGGGGGCCGGTCTGCGTGGGGCCGATGACCAGCCAGCGATGGGGGCGCAGGTAGAGGCTGCCCATGTCGTAGTTGTGGTCGGACTGGCAGATCGTGGAGGTGATCCATCGCTGGCCGTCCCATCGGGTGAGCGTCCAGGTGCGTGGATCGCCGGCGGGGCCGGGCGCGTGATGGCGGCTGGTGATGTAGAGGAGCACCGGGTGGCCCTGGTCGTCGAAGTCGAGGTCCATGGTGTACATGAGCCGGCCCTGGGCGGCGTAATCGATGACGCGGGCGGGGTTGTCGGGAGTGGTGAGCGGGGTGGCGACGGGGGTGCCGTCGGCGGTGGTCCAGGTCTGGCCGAAGTCCTCGGTCTGGAGGTAATAGAGGTCGGTTCGCTGGTCGACATTGCCGTTGGGGTGGCGGTTGAAAAACGTGGCGACCTTCTGGTGGCGCGCCTGGCTGACCTGGTAATGCCCTTGGATGCCGGCCAGCTTCCGGTGCGCGCTCCAGGCGACGCCGTCGGGGCTGGTTTCCCAGTACAGCTCGCGGCCGGCGGTGTATTTGGTGAACAGGTGGAGGAACCCGCGGCCCGCGATGTGCCATGGCTGCGGGTAGGTGATCTCATCGGAGCGGATTCGGTCGAACTCGGAGACGTCGTAGGGGCGTTTGGAGCGGTATTTGAATCCGGGCCGAACCCGGCCGCGGCCGCTGACAAACACCCAGAGGCAGCCATCGGGATCGATGCAGAGGCTGGGATTGTCATGGGGATCGTTCACACCGCCCTTGTCATGGACGATGGTGGGGCGGGGGACCAGGCGAGTCGAGTGATCGTAATAGGATGCCATGATGAGCAGGTGGCGCTGGTTGCGGATCGTGCCGCCATAGACGAAGAAGGTCTTGTTGACCGCGGGGGCGTAGACGGCCATGGGCACGTGATTGGCCGTGTAGGTGCCGAGCCCGCCGGAGTATTTGTCCCCGTATTCCGAGACCTGCCCGAGGGTGAACCAGATGCCGCGATAGCCGTCGTTCCAGCCGGGCGGAGGCAGCAGTGCGACGCGGTAGGACTGCTGCGATTGGGTGGCGTTCGGGTCGGTGTAGCGCGAGAGCAGGCCGTCCCCCCATCGCGTGTGCAAGGGGGACCAGAGGGGCGAGGTCAAGCGCGATCCGGTTTCCACCATGTATTCGCGGTTGGATTGGGTCTGGAAGGAGAAACCGAACGCCTCGGCGCCAAAGGCGGGATCGACGAGCCGGAAATCGGCAGGGATGGCGGATGAACCTTCCACGGAGACCGCGAGGCAATCGACTTGATCCTGGCCGGTCTGGGTGCGGCGGGGGATTTTGCCGTGGGCGGGATCGTCCTCGAGGAGGAGGATCTGGGCTGGCTGTGCGGCTGGCAGCCATTGCGCAAGCCCATCCAGGGTGGGCTGCAGGTTGCCGGCCGGGTATTTGGCATTGCTGTTGAAGCCGTCGACGTCGACGAGAACCGCCGCGGTAGCGGCTTGTGCGGTCAAGGCGCAGCCCAGGCAGAGTAAGCCTGCTGCAATCAGGATGGGATGGCAGGTTTTCATTTGGATGCTGCGAGAATATGCATACCGTCATCCACTTCCTCCAGGCGAGAGCACGCAGCCTGGACGGGTTCGCAGGCCGGGCCTTGTGCCTGCCGGCAAAGTGCGGGCTGGCTCGATCCGGCGCTGTGGATTTGTGACGCTGGATTATAGATAGCCTTGGCGGCCGGCGCGAAGCAAGGCATTCCGGCCGCAGGGAGGGCAATGCGGGGAGCCGAGCCAGGCAGCCGCCTTTCCATGAGCCGCCCGGTGAGGGCACCGGGCTACACAGGCCGGGTCCCCGGACCCGGCGTGAGCGGTTCATGGTCGTCGAGCATGGCCGACAGACCAAGGCAGTTTTCCAGGATCGCAAGCGCTTGACGTTCCGCGATCGGCCGCGATGATAAAGCCATGAACGAACGATGGCACAGGCCAGCCAAAGAGAGACGTGCCTGGAGGTGTGTGGCTGCCGGGGTGATGGCCATGGCGTGTTGTCTGGGCGGGGGTCAGGGGGTGGCGCCGGGCGGATCGGGGGGCGGCAATGGTCTGATCGCGTCTGCGGCGCCGGACTGGCCGCAATGGCGGGGGCCGCGCCGGGACGGGATCTGCGACGAAACAGGCCTGCTGGGCCAATGGCCGAAGGAAGGCCCGCGCAAGTTGTGGTCGGCCGCCGGGCTCGGGCGCGGGTATTCGGCCCCGATCGTGGTGAAGGGCCGGATTTTTCTCTGCGGGGATTTCGAGGACGAGCTGCGAGTGATCGCATTGGATCTCGAGGGGCGTCCGATCTGGCAGACCGCGCAGGGGCGTTCGTGGAAGAACCCGTATCCGGGGGCGCGGGCGAGCTGCACGTGGAGCGAGGGGCGTTTGTTCCATTTGAACGCGCATGGGCGGCTGGCGTGCCTGGATCCGGACACGGGCCGGGAGCTGTGGGCGGCGGACATTTTGGAGCGGTTCGAGGGCCGGAACATCACGTGGGCGCTGAGCGAATGCGTGCTGGTGGACGGGGATCGAGTGATTGTGACGCCGGGGGGCCGGCGGGCCCTGATGGCAGCGTTGGACATCCGGACGGGGGAGACGGTATGGGCGAGCGAGCCCTTGCGCCTGGGAGCGACGGCCGATGCCGCCCATGCCCGGGTTGCCGAGCCGGCGGGCGAGGTTGATGGCGCCAGCTATGCTTCGCCGATCCTCCTCCGGCTCGATGGTCGGCGCCAGATTGTCAACTGCTCGGAGCGCCACGTGTTTGGAGTCGATGCGGAGAGCGGGCGCCTTCTATGGACGCGCCCGCTGCCGACGAGGCATCGGGTGATCGCGTCGACGCCGGTCTGGTGCGGGGACTCGGTTTTCGTGACCGCACCGGACACCGAGGAAGGCGGGCTCTATCGGCTGGGGATGGAAGGGGATCGGGCGCAGGTGGAGCTGTTGTGGAAGACGCAGCTCGACACCTGCCAGGGAGGGGTGGTGCGAGTGGGGGACGCGCTGTATGGATCCTGGTATCGGCGCCAACGGGGGTGGGCGTGCGTGGATCTGGGCAGCGGCGGGATTCGCTACGAGAACCGCGAGCTCGCGATGGGGCCGGTGCTCTACGCGGATGGGCGGCTGTATTGCCTGAGCCAGGAAGGGGAGATGGCATTGCTCGAGCCCACGCCGGGCGGTTTCGAGATCCGGGGCCGGTTCCGGCTGGTGGAAAAACGCACCAGCGATGCCTGGACCCACCCGGTCATCCATGGGGGGCGGCTCCTGCTTCGCTACCACGAACGGCTGGATGCGTACGGCATTGGCGCCGGGCAGTGACCGCGGATCGAATGGAAGCCCGATATCACGGCTGGAACTTGGGGTCTGTGCAATTACGTAAACCCTTATCGGAGGCACGATCATGTTAGCGACACAAATTCGTCAGAAGGACAGCGTGTTTTATTTCGCGGCGTATCCCGCGGAGGATCTGCTGGGCAAGATCCGGTTCATCAGCCGGTTTTACGGTGAGGAAGGCTCGATCACGCCGGAGGATGCCCCCTTGGAGGACGAGGTGGCGCAGTTCATCCGCCGGATCGAGCGTTCGGACAAGGCGTTTCAGCGCCAGCTTTCGCGGGCGAAGGTCCGGTCGATCAAGAATTTCTATCAGACGGCGGTGAGCCAGCCGCCGATTCCGGGAACGATCCTGCTGTTCAGCGCGGACGCGTTGCAGTTCGAGCCGATGGGGGGGCTGAGCAGCGTGGGGCATTTGCAGGAACCGGCGGGCAAGTATCTGATCATCGATGGGCAGCATCGGCTGGCGGCGCTGCAATTTTACTGCCAGGAACGGCCGGGCGAGGCCGCCCATCTGATGGTGCCTTGCATCATCTTCGACGGCCGGAGCGAGGATTTCGCGGCGGAGATGTTTGTGATCATCAACTCGACGCCGACGCGGATCAACAAGAGCCATCTGGTGGACCTGTATGAGCGGGTGTCGTGGGCGGCGCCGGACAAGCGTCTGGCGGCGCAAGTGGTCGACCAGCTGTATGGGGAAGCGGACAGCCCGCTGCGCTACCGCATCAACCGGCTGGGGGGGCGGAGCCGGCAGGACAAGTGGATCCTGCAGGCCGAGCTGTTTCACGAGGTCTACCGGTGGGTCGAGGCCGAGTGGCGCGAGCGCGACCTGCCTGCGCCCGCCCGCAACGAGGTCCGGCTGCGCTATGAGGCCCTGCGCGATTTCTTCCGCGCGGCGGCGGCTGTGTGGGGAGAAACCTGGGGCCGGGAGACCCATTTTGTGACGGCGGCGGTCACCCTCAAGGCGATGGTCCGGGTTGCGGTCGAGCTGGCCCGGGGGGACGACGGTCCGGCTGGCGAGCGCGTGAGCCGTTGGACCGGCCGGCTGCAGCCGTGGGCGGAGCTCAAATCCAAGTTCCGCGCGGACGGCTTTTACGAGCGGTTTCCGGCGAAGGGCCAGGTGGAGCGCGTGGGCCGCATCCATCGGGAGCTGGCGAGGGCGATCGGGCTGAAGATCGAGCCGAGGGACCGCCGGGGTCCGAAGCCTGGCGCCGAAGAATAGCCCTGCCAAACAGGGGGTAGAGGAGGGGGGATCCAATAGAATATTGTCCTGCACCCGCCGCCGGGCGCACTGCGGAAAAACGCTTTCTTTTCGTGAGGAGATCCGTATGTTTGCCAGTCGCCAGTGCGCGACGAAGACTATGAACACGACGCAAAACAACCTCAAAGAAGCATTCGCCGGAGAGAGCCAAGCCAGCCAGAAATACCTGGCCTTCTCGAAGCGAGCCGAGAAGGAAGGTTTCCGCAACATCGCCAAGCTGTTTCGCACGGCGGCCGAAGCCGAGCGGATCCATGCGGAGGGCCATCTTGCGGCCATGGACGGCATCGGGCGCACGGCGGAGAACCTGCAGGCCGCGATTGCGGGGGAGACGTACGAATTCACCCAGATGTATCCGCCGATGGTGCAGCAGGCGGAGGCCGATGGCCACAAAGCAAAGCGGATGTTCGATTACGCGGTGAAGGCCGAGGCCGTCCACGCGCGCCTCTATCAGATGGCGCTGGAGGCTGTGCAGCAAGGGAAGGATCTGCCGCAGGACAAGATCTATCTCTGCCCGATTTGCGGCGACATCGAGTTCGGAGCTCCGCCCGAGATCTGCCCGGTCTGCAAGGCGAAGGGCTCGTGCTTCATCCAGGTGGGATGATGGCGGGAGCGTTTTGGCGGCCCTGGCCGCCGAAACCGGCGAGGCGCGCGTTCCGGGCGCCGGACCGCAGGCGGGACGCGCCTCGCACGGCACATTGCCCAGTATGAATCGCGAGACCTTTTACAGGATCACCTACGGCCTTTACGTGGTAAGCTCGGCCGATGGCGGGCAGAGCGGCGGGTATATCGGCAACACGGTCTTTCAGGTGACCGCCCAGCCTCCCCGGTTTGCCGTCGCCTGCAACAAGGACAACCACACGTCGGGATTGATCGAGCGAAGCCGGGTGTTCGCCATCTCCATCCTGCGGCAGGACGCCAGGACCGAGCTCATCGGCCTGTTCGGATACCAGTCCGGACGCGCCGTGAAAAAGTTCGCCTCCGTGCGGCATCGGACGGGGCAGACCGGCGCCCCGATCCTGCTGGAGGACACGCTGGGCTGGCTCGAGTGCAGGCTGGTGCAGACTGTGGACGTGGGCACGCACCTTCTCTTTGTCGGCGAGCTGGTGGACGGCGATCTGACGGGCTGCTCCGATCCGCCGCTCACCTACGCATACTACCGGGATGTCAAGAAGGGCAAGGCGCCCAAGAACGCCCCGACCTACATCGAGCCCGATCCGAGCGACGGTGCGGCCAAGACCGGGGCGGCGGACAGCGCCCGCGCGTCCCCCGCCCAATACGCCTGCAGCATCTGCGGCCACGTCTATGATCCAGCTGCGGGCGATCCGGATGCGGGAATCGCGCCCGGCACCCGGTTCGAAGACCTGCCGGAGGACTGGGTCTGCCCGGTCTGCCGGGCCGACAAATCCTATTTTGTGAAACAAACGTAGCCCTCGAGGCTCATCGCCTAACACTCATGAAAACCCCCGTGATCGCACAGAAATCGCCCGCGGTGCAAAAAGCGGAAAAGGGCACCTATCACTGGTGCTCGTGCGGGAGATCGAAGCGCCAGCCCTTTTGCGACGGATCGCACGCGGGCACCGAGTTCAAGCCAATGAAAGTGGAGATTGGGGAGGCGCAAACGGTGGCTTGGTGTCAGTGCAAGCATACGAAGACCCCCCCGTTCTGCGACGGATCGCACATGAGCCTGCCGAAGGCATAAAAGGCCCGGGTTCGAGTTGTGCCACGGGTTTCTCGCCGGGAGGCGAGGCTCAGAACACCTCGGCCCTGAAGCCCGTCGCCTCCCGGACGCGATGGGCGATGCGCGAGAGGAAGGGCAGGGACAAATGGTGGCAGCTCGCCACGGCCGTTGGCCGATGGGCTGAGTAGATCTGGACCAGGGCGATCTGGGCGCCGGCATCCCTCAGCTCCGTCAGGCGGCGGACATATTCCTCGATGTCTTCGGCCGATGGGGACTCGCTGTGGACGCTGGCGAAGAGGCTTTGGATGACCACCGGGCGCTGGCGTCCGACCAGGAGAATGTTATCCAGGACTTTGGCCATGGGGACTCGTGACCGGTTGATGCGGTCCATGCCGGCCTGGGTGCCGGCGTCCAGCTTGGCCCACACCTCATCCTGAGCCGTAAACCACTCGAGCCCCTGGCGCACCTCGGGCAGATGCAGCCCGGTTGCGTTGGTGACCAGGACGAGCTGAAAAAAGGAGTGGGGATCCTGGGCGCGCAGATGCACCAGCGACCGCACGACCTCGGAAAAATTCGGGCAGAGCGTGGGCTCCCCATTGCCGCTCAAGGAGACGTTCCGAAACCGAAGCAGATCCGCCGGCACCGTGGCATAGCACGCCAGCTCCCGTATCTTGTCCCGGCGGATCCACGAGAGCATCCGCTCCAGCTCCGACACCATGACATGGACATCGACCCGGGATCCCCCCGCCGATTGATCCCGGCGAATCTCGCAATACACGCACCGGAAGTTGCAGTTCTGATCGGGATTGAGATTGACGCCCACCGACAATCCCCGTGCCCGCTGCGAGACCATCAGGTAGACGAGCCGGTTGTCGAAGTAATTGCGCGGCTCGCCGAAGACCGATTCGATGCGAGTGGATCCCTCGACCGGATCCGCCTCCGGTGTTTGCCGACCTGATTTGCGGGCGCGCGCCATGCCGATTCGAGAAGCTACCCGGCCGATTCGCTGCCAGCATAAGAGGGCTTGGCGCTCCTGGCTTAGCAAAGGTTGGGAAATGCTGAACAAAAATTGGCGTCAGAGCGTCTGGGGGGGGGCTGGGAGCGATGCGTAGAAATAAAAAAGCCATACCCGGCCGGGGCCCGGTTATCAACAACAAAACATGGCCTTGGTGCTCGCGTCTGCCCCTCTCGATTCAGGGCGCGGTCATCGCCTCGCGAAGGATGCGTTCGAGGGCATCGATCCAGGCGGGGTGGTCATTGAGGCATGGGACGAGCGAGAAGGATTGGCCGCCGTTATCGAGGAACAGGGCGCGGCCGCGCATCCCGATTTCCTCGAGCGTTTCGAGGCAATCGGTGACGAAGGACGGGCAGAGGATGCGGAGGTCGCGGACGCCCTGGCGGGCGAGGCGCTGGATTTCGTGGTCGGTGAAGGGCTGGAGCCAGGGCTCGCGTCCCAAGCGCGACTGGAAGGCGACGGTGAAGCGGACGGGCGGGAGGCCGGCTTGCTGGACGAAAGCGGCGGCGGTAGCGAGGCACTGGGCGCGGTAGCAGGTGGCGTGGGCGGGGTGCGGTGTTGTGCAGCAGTCCTTTGCGACCAGGCAGTGGCGGCCGGTGGTATCCGAGCGGCGCAAGTGGCGTTCCGGGACGCCATGAAAACTGAGCAGCCAATGGGCCTGGGTATCATCGAGGTGAGGCTTGGCCGAGGCGACGAGGGCGTCGATGTAAGCGGGGTGCCGATAGAAGGGCGGCAGAACGCGGATCGCCATCTGGGGGAATTGCTTGGCGGCGATGGTCCGGGCGCAGGCGACGACGGTCTCGAAGCTGGACGAGGCGTAATGGGGATAGAGAGGGGCCAGCAGAAGATCGCTGACTCCCTGGCGAGCCAGCTCGCCAAGGCCCGATTCGATGGAAGGGTTTTGATAGCGCATGGCCAGGGCGACCGGGACGGGCATGCGGGTTTGGATGGCCTCGAGGAGCTGGCGGCTGATGGCGATCAGCGGCGAGCCGTCGGGGCGCCAGATCTGGCGATACGCCTCCGACGTCCGAGCCGGCCGGAACGGGAGGATGAACAGGTGCACGATCAGGAACCGCTTCCACCAGGCGATGTCGAGCACGCGCTCGTCCATCAGGAACTGGCGGAGGTAGCGGCGGACATCCGGGATTGCGGGCGAATCGGGGGAGCCGAGGTTGGCAAGGAGGATGCCGGACCGGGGGCGCCGGAGGGTGTCGGCCACGGCTGATTGGGGTTGATTCGCCGGGTTGCCTTGGCGGCTGGGCTGGGGTGGCATCGTGCCGGAGGCCATGCTGCAGGGGGTTGGGGATCGATCAGCCGGCGGCGGTCGCTGCTGTGGCATCCGGACGGAGAAAGGCCTCGATCCGATCCGCGACGTCGTAGCCGGAGATGAGAGAATCGCCCATGGAGATGCCGTTGCGGCAATGGCCGGCCACGAAGAAGCCGGGGGCATCGTTCTCGAGCTGGTCCATGGCGGCCTTGAAGCGGCCGTAGCCGACCTCGTATTGAGGGATGGCGCGGGGGTATCGGATGCTGTGGTGGAATGTCGGGGAGCCCGTGATGCCGAGGATGGAACGGAGATCCTTGTAAGTGAGGGCGAGGATCTCATCGAAGCTTTTGAGGGCGAGGAGGGGGTTGCGCACGCCGCCGACGTAGCTGGTGAGCGTGACATGGCCTTCGGGGGCGCGGTTGGGGAAGAGCGACGACGAGAAGAGCGTGCCCAGGATGCTGAACCCCTCCACCTTCGGGATGAGCATTCCGAATCCGTCGAGGGGATGGGCGACATCGGCGCGCCGGAAGCCCAGGACGACGCTGGTGACGGGCGGGTAGTAGATCTGATTGAAGTAAGAGAGGTTGATGGGAGGCTGCTGGTCGAGCGCGAGCTCGGCGAGCTGGTAAGCGGGTCCGGCGAACAGCACGGCGCTGTGCGGGCGGGTTTCGGCGCCCTGGGGGGTCTCGATGGCGAGCGTCCAGAGGCGCTCCTGGCGCCGGATCGAGATGACGCGTGCTCGAAGCTGAACGGAGTGCTCGATGCGGGCGCCGAGGGTCTCGGGCAGGACCTGGAGCCCGTGGTCGAAGGAGAGCTTGGGGGCATCCTGTTTGGAGACCTCGGCGCGGCGCTTCCGCTCGCGGGCGCCGAGGATCTGGCCGCGGATGAGGGAGCCGTAGCGCTGTTCGAGCGCGTAGATTTTGGGGAAGGCATGCTGGACCGACAGGCGGAAGGGATCGCCGGCGTAGATGCCGGCGACGAGGGGATCGATGGCGTAGTCGAGGAACTCGCGGCCCAGGCGGCGGAGGACGAATTCGCCCAGGTTTTCCTCGCGGCGGTTGTGCCAGCGGCGGATGAAGGGCTCGGCGAAGAGGCGGAGCTTGGCGCCGGGAGAGAAGAGCGGCGTGCGGAGGAACCCGGCCAACGAGCCGGGCATGGCGATAGGCCGCCGGTTGCGGACCAGGTAGCGGTTCTTCGCGGATTCGGCGGAGACCAGAACATGGGGTTCGAGGCCGGCGTCGCGGATGAGCGCCCGGATTTTCGGGGAGGTTTCGAGGAGCGTGTTGGGGCCGAACTCGGCGAGGAATCCGTTGCGGCGGACGGACTGGATGACGCCGCCGACGCGGTCGGACGCCTCGTAGAGGGTGACGGGGATCTTTTTTTGCGCGAGGCGAAATCCGGCGGTGAGGCCGGTGATGCCGGCGCCGATGATAGCAACGGAGTTCATATGGCGCGTGAGAAGCGTCGCTCCCGGTCGCGGGGCAGGCAGGCATCGAAGCGCATGGCGACGATCCGGACCAGGAGCCGGCCGAGGTCGGTGATATCGAGCCGGCCTTCCTGGCGCCACACCAGTCCGTCGGCTTCGAGGTCGTCGAGCGAGTCGAGCTCGGCCCGAAAGTAATCCGCGACGTCCCGGCCCAGCTCGAGGGAGAGAGCCGCGTAATCGAGGTGGAGATTGCACATGAGCTGCATGATGATGCGGCGGCGGATCCGGTCATCTTCGGTGAGCAGGCAGCCGCGGGCGACGGGGGCGATGCCCTGATCGAGCGCGGCGTAGTACCGGGGCAGCTCCTTGTGGTTTTGCCAATAGACACGATCGGTCTGCGAGATGCTGGACACGCCGAAGGCATAGATGTCGGCGCCGCCATGGGTGCTGTAGCCCTGGAAATTGCGCTGGAGAGCGCCCTGGCGCTGCGCGATGGCCAGCTCGTCGTTCTGGCGCGCGAAATGATCCATGCCGATGTAGACGTAGCCGCGGTCGGTCAGTGTCTCGACTGTGAGCTTGAGGAGGCGGAGCTTGGTTTCGGGCGTGGGCATTACCTTGGCCAGGACCCGGTGAGCGGGCTTGATCCAGGGGACATGGGCGAAGCTGAAGACGGCGAACCGATCCGGCTCGAAGGCCAGGACATCCTCGAGCGTGCGCTCGAACGACTCGACGGTCTGGAGCGGCAGGCCGTAGATCAGATCGATGTTCAGCGAGGTGAACCCCTCGGCGCGAATCCAGTCGATGACCTGGGCGGTGACCTCGCGGGGCTGAATCCGATGCACGGCCTTCTGGACCGCGGGATGATGGTCCTGGACACCGACGGAAGCCCGGTTGAAGCCCGCCTCGCGCAGCGCGCGGAGATGGTCGCGGCCGATCCCGCGCGGATCGATTTCGACTCCCGCTTCGAGGGGGCTGGCGAACCGGAACCTGCGCCGCAGGCTGCGGCCGAGGGCGGCGAACTGGCCGGGCTCGAGGAATGTGGGGGTGCCCCCGCCGAGGTGGAGCTGGACGACGGGGCGCTCGGGATGGAGCCTGGGCTGCAGCAGGTCCATCTCCTTCTCGATGTAATCCATGTAAGTGGCGCTGGCGTCCTGGCTTTTGGTCACGATCGCGTTGCAGCCGCAGAACCAGCAGAGCGAGCGGCAGAACGGGATGTGAAAGTAGAGAGAAAGGTCGCGGGGCGCGCGGTTGTTCTCCTCGACATGGGGGGCGAGCATCGGCCAGGTGACCTCGGGGCTGAAGTGCGGCGCCGGCGGGTACGACGTGTAGCGGGGGCCCGCCACGTTGTACTTGTTCACCAGCGCGAGATCGACGTTCAGCTTGCCCATTTGAACTCCCGGACAGTTTCCACCAACTTGGCGATGTTTTCAAGCGAGGCGTCCGGAGGGACGCCGTGGCCGAGGTTGAAGATGTAACCGGGACGTCCTCGCATGTCGGCGAGCAGGCGGACGACGCCTTCGGTCAGAGCCGGCAGGCTGGCGCAAAGGAGTTCGGGGGCGAGGTTGCCCTGGATGGCGATATGGGGTGGGATTTGGTTGCGGATCTCGGCCAGCCGGACCGAATGATCGAAGCCGAGGACGCGGGCGCCGCATTCGAGCAAGGCGTCCCAGCGGGCGCGCCGCCCCCGGGAGAAGACCATGACCCGGGCGCCGGCGGGCAGGCGGCGGATGATGTCCGCGATCCACCGGCCGGAAACCTCGGGCCAGGAGCGGTCATCGAGCAGGTGGCCCAGCGTGTCGAATATCTGGACGGCATCGGCGCCGGCCTCGAGCTGGAGCCGGAGATAATCGGCGATAGTCTGAGTCAGGCGCTCGAGCAGTTCGGCCAACGCGGCCGGCTGGCGGCGATGCCATTCGAGGGCGCGCGAGAAGGGCTGGGCGCTGCCGCCTTCGATCATGAAATTAGCGAGCGTCCAGGGCGAGCCGGCGAATCCGAGCAGGGCGGTCTCCTCGAGAGCCGCCCTCGAGGGATGCCCGGCCTGCAATGCGGACTTGAGAATGCGCAGGGCCGAGGGCACGTATTGCCATCGCTCGGCCGGATCCTGCCAGCGGAGCCGCCGCACGTCGGCGGCGGACTCGAGCGCGAAATCCATTGCGATGCCGCCGGCTTCGCGGAACCGGTACGATTGGCCGAGGGCCTCGGGCACGACCAGGATATCGCTGAAGAGGATGGCGGCGTCGAATCCGAAGCGCCGGATCGGCTGGAGAGTGACTTCGGCGGCCAGGTCGGGGGTGCGGACCAGCTCGAGGAACGAATGGCGCTCCTTCAGCGCGCGATACTCGGGCAGGGCGCGGCCGGCCTGGCGCATGAGCCAGACCGGCGGCCGGTCCACCGGTTCACAGGCGCAAGCGGCCAGAAACCGGCGGCGTCCAGTCCAGGATAAATCCTCGGTCCACACGAGTTACACATACCATGGAGCGGCCCCATCGGTCGAGAGCGGAGTCAGATTACGATCCAGCCGGCGACGGCCATCGTGGGATCAGCGGGAATCGGGCAGGGCGCGTCCACGGTTGGGCTGCGAGCCTTGGGCTCCCGAAGCGATTGGAGATTGCATTTTGAACGCGTTGGATGGGAGGATCGGATCGTCCCCTGGGCGGGGCGATCGCGGCAGGTTGGAGGCGGACATGCCTGGCGGTTGCCCGCAAGCGGGGATGGGGATTGCGGATGACGATCGCGATCCGGATACGCAAAGCGATGGACAAAATATGGTCAAAGGAGTTGCGCTTATGATTCGAGTGTTGCTGATTGCGGCGTGTGTGGGGGTGCTCCCGGTTCTGGCGATGGCGGGGCCGGCGGGGGATCGGGTGATGCGCCCGGGACCGCTCGTGATTGCGCATCGCGGGTTCAGCCAGCGGGCGCCCGAGAACACGCTCCCGGCGTTCCGGCTGGCGCTGGCGGCCCAAGCGGACATGGTCGAGCTGGACTATCACCACAGCGCGGATGGCGTGCCCGTCGTCATCCACGATGGCACGCTCGATCGGACCACGGATGCCCGGGCGCGCTGGGGCGGAGAGAAGATCGCGGTGCGGGCAAAGACATCGGCGGAAATCATCGGATTGGACGCAGGCCGCTGGTTCGGCCCGAAGTTCCAGGGGGTGCGCGTCCCGACGCTGGTCGACGCGGTGAAGGCCATCCAAGCGGAGGGCTGCACGCTGATCGAACGCAAGGCCGGCGATGCGGCGTCGCTGGTGGCGCTGCTCGAGAAAGAGGGATGGACCGATCATGTCGTGGTCCAATCCTTTGACTGGGAGTTTGTCCGGGACGCGCATCAGCGGTCGCCGGGATTGGTTTTGGGCGCTTTGGGTCCCCCGAAGACATGGCGCGGACGCGACCTGCACGATTCGGAGAAGGCGCTTTCGGCGGGGTTCATCGCCGAGATTGAAGAGCTGGGGGCGCGCCTGGTGGTTTGGAACAAACAGGTCGACGCGGATGCGATCAAAGAGGCGCATCAGCGCGGGATGCGGGTTTGGGTTTACACGATCGACGATCCGGCTGAAGCGGCGCAGCTGGTGGCATTGGGTGTGGATGGCATCATCACCAACGACCCTGGATCGATCCGCGCGAAGCTGCGGGCCGCCGGCGCCACGGCACGCAAGCCTTGAAGCAGGCTCAGCTCGCACCGCAAGGCCCGGACGAAGCGTGCGCGGCCGGCTGCGACCTCGGTGAGTTCGCGTTTCCCCGGGATTCTGTCCTTGCATTTCCGATCCCAGCATGTGGAAATGCAAGGAGCTATCATTCGTCGTCCGGCCGCTCTGGAAGCCATTGAAACCGCGCTCGCGGAGAACCCGGTGTGCGCCCTCCTGGGGCCACGCCAGTGCGGCAAGACCACACTGGCGCAGCAGGTGGCCGCCAAGCGCTACGGCGTGGAGTTCAAGTGCTCCGATGCGCCGGTGATGACCAAGTCGCTCCACATCGCCCTCACGGACTTGAAGCTCGAGCGGGCGTGGATCGTGTATCCGAGCAACGAGGAATACCCCGTGCACGAAAAAGTGCGTGTCTGCCCCCTGGCGGCCGCGTTGAAGGAAGTCGCGAGCCGTGAATAGCGAATGGTGAGCAGCGAGCAGCAAACTCCCTGAATTTTCACACGCGGGGAGTCTGACCGGCAGGACCGGTGCGCTTTTCGTTCATGGGAGAAAACAAAGAAGCTGCTTTTTTTGCCTATTATCTTGCGTAAGTCCTTGATTATGAAGTGGAGCCAATGGCCGGGATTGAACCGGCGACCGACGGTTTACGAAACCGTTGCTCTACCGCTGAGCTACATTGGCCCCTGCGTCTGGAAGCGCTCGGTGGAGGGGCGTCCCGGACAACGGCCATCACTCTAACGCGCGGCCGGGGCGGGGTCAAGAGCAACAAGATTGGCGCACGGAGGAATTTTATCCTGCGGGCAGCCGGGCTCGACAAGCCTGTGCTGTACATGGTAAGAGTAGCGCATGAAAAACGCATCATTATCGCGACGTGAGTTCGTTCGAGGCGTTGCAGTGGCTGCAGCGGCTCTGGGATTGCATCCATCTTTGAGAGGCGCAGCGCGCTCGAGGCGCAAGCTGCCCATCGCGCTGCAGCTCTATTCGGTGCGGCAGGATTGCGCGCGGGATTTCGATGCCGCGCTGGTCCAGGTGGCGAACATGGGATTCGAGGGGGTCGAGTTCGCAGGCTATCACAAATACGATGGGAAGGCCAAGGAGCTGCGGAAGAAGCTCGATGAGCTGAACCTGAAGGTCGCAGCGACGCACATCGGCACCGCCAACTTCCGCGGGGACGCACTGCAGCGGGCGATCGAGTTCCATCAGATCATCGGATGCAAATTTTTGATTGTGCCTGGGGACCGCGACTTCACGCATCCGGAGAACAGCAAGGCGCTGGCGGAGACGTTCAACCGGACGGCGGAGGTTTTAAAGCCGCTGGGGATGGCCTGCGGCTACCACAACCACACCACAGAGTTCAAGAAAGATGGGGACAAGACCTATTGGGATCTGTTCGCGGAGCGGACCCGGCAGGATGTGATCCTGCAGCAGGATTGCGGGTGGACGGCGGCGGCGGGATTGGATCCGGTCGCCATGATGAAGCGGTATCCGGGCCGAATGAAATCGACCCATTTCAAGCCGACGGTGGTCGATGCCGACAAGGGCAAGGGGAAGAAGGCTTTTCTGGGACAGGACTCGGTGGATTGGGCGGCGGTATTGGCAGCCTGCCTCGAGTATGGCGGGACGGAGTGGATCACGATCGAGCAGGAGGCGTATCCGGACGGCAAGTCGCCGATGGAATGCTCGGCGCTGTCGCTGGCCGGTCTGAAGAAGATCCTGTGAATCGAGGCAGGCCGCCCGTGTGGCTGCGGATGGCTGGCTGGGGGCTGCTGGCCCTGACGCCGCTTGTGTCGGGCTGGGGGGCGGTCTACGACCTCCAGGTGGTCACGGACGCATCGCCGGATTACGGCGACCTGCCCCGTCTGGTGCGAAGCGCCACGAGCCGGTGGGCGGCCCCGGCGGAGAAGTGCTGGGCGATGTTTTACTGGGTTAACCGCGCCCGCCGGCAGACCTCGCCGATGGAGGTTCACGGGCTGGCGGTGACCGACCCGATCCGGCAGTTCAACGATTACGGCTACACGATGTGCAGCACCGTGGCGGGGATGAACTGCGCCCTGTGGGATGCGATGGGCTTTCGGGCCAAGTACTGGGACATCAGCCTGCATACGGTCCCCGAGGTCGAGTATGACGGCGGGTGGCACATGTATGACAACAGCATGAGCGCCCTCTACACCCTCTGCGATGGCCGGACCATTGCCGGGGTGGCCGACATCGGAAAGGAGGGCGCCTGCGCCGCATCGGAAGGCCGGGTCGAGCCGGGCCACATCGCCCGATACCACTGCCTGATGGCGACCAGCCCGAACGGGTTCCTGACGGGGGCGGACACGGTGCGCAGCCTCGAGGAGGAAGCGCGCTGCTGCAACGTCATCACCGGCTTGAGGATCCGCGGCGAGTCCCGAAGGGAGACCGAGGCAGACGAGAGCCGGATCGAGGTCAGCACGGTGAACGGCAGGGCGTGGCAGACCGTATGGGAGGCGGCGGGGGTTGGCGGGAATCCAGTGTCGGTGGATCTGGTGGATGAGGTCAACGGCGCCTACGAGGTCTTGGTGCGAGTGACGTTGACGGGGCGGGATCGAGGAGCATCTGTATGAACGGATCCTGCCGGCGCCGGTCGATGCGCGGCATGTCCGTTTCGAGATCACGGCGGCCCGGACGCTGACCGTCAGCGAAGTTGAGGTGCTGGATTTCATCCGCTACGAGCCGTTCGATCTGCGGGTGGCGCTGCCGTAGGGAGGTTTTTTATCCGAGGGCGGTTGCGAGTGCCGGGCAGTTGGCGAGCCGGCATTGGAACGGGCATGAGTTTACCGTTTGGGGTTTTGGTGGATGAGGAAGTTGGCGAGGAGCATAAACACCAGGCAGCCGGGGAAGAACGCGCCGAGCAGTGCAAAGGGGAGCATGTCAGGGGGGGAGGAGGCATCGAGGTGGGCGTATCGAGCGGCCAGCATGGCTCCGGCAAGCCCGATGAGTGCAAGGACGATGGCAAAGATTCTGGCGACCTGGCGGGGCCAGCCCCGAGGGCATGCGAAGACGCCCGAGACGGGAATCAGCAGGACGCCGCAGACCAGCGCGGCCAGAGAGAACCCGAAGTTGCCCGTGGCGGCGCTAAGGATCAGGAACAAGGCTGCGGCGCCGAGGCATGCGGCCAGCCAATTCGAGGCGGTCGTTTGTTCCACCGAGAGCGCAAGCCGGCCGAACCGGTGAAAGCGAAGGAGCAGGTTGAAAAGCGGCTGGGCAGTCCAGGAGAGGAGGACGAAGAGGACGTAGGCGATGCGCAGCGGCAGGACCCAGGGTGCGAGCGCGGGGTGGTCGGCGGCGATCGATCCCAGCCAGCGGCTGGCGAAGAAGCCTCCGAGGACGATGCCCCATTGGGTGGCGGGGGTGAGCTTGGCCATGGCCAGGAAATAGCGCAGCATGAGTGCGTAGATGGCATGGCGGGCTTTGAGGGCTTCGATGATGCCTTGGCGGGCCCAGTCGAGGGTCGGATCCAGCCGGAGGGCTTCGCGGAAGTGCTCGAGGGCCTTTTGGGGCTGGCCCTGTTCGAGGAGCGTCCAGCCCTGGTTGGCGTGGGTGATCGGGTCCTGGGGATTGCGGGCGAGGGCGGCGCCGATGGCGTGGCCGGCCTCGGTCTTGCGGCCGAGCTTGACCAGCGCGATGGCGCGCAGGTTGGCGCAGGCGATATGCTCGGCGTCGAGGCGGAGGCCGGACTCGGCAGCGGCCAATGCATCGGCCCACTGTTTTTGATCGAGGCGGAGCTGGCCGAGGAACGCGTGGTAATCGGGATCGGCGGGGTCGAGGCGGAGGGCTTCCTGGATGGCGTCGATGGCCTCGCGGGTTCGGTTGCGTTGGCCGAGGACGCGGGCCAGGGCATAGAATGCGAAGGGGAGGTCCGGGCCGAGGTGGACGGCCTGGCGGGCGGCGTGTTCGGCGGGGTCCCACTGCTGGCGGTCGGCCAAGCAGAGGGCCAGGAGCGAGTGGGCGCTGGCGTTCTGGGGATCGGCGGCGAGGGCCTGGCGGAGCTCGGCCTCAGCGAGGTCGAAGCGCGATTGGTCGTAGAGGAGGGCGGCGCGCTGGAGGTGGGGGTTCATTTCACGCGAGCCCCATGAACTTGAGGATATCGTCGTAAAGCCCGCCCTGGTTGGCATAGAGGGCGTAATTGCGGGCAGTGGCGAACCACTCGCGGGTGGTGGGTTTCAGGGTGGCGGCGGCCTGGGCGAGGTCGCGGGTGGAGAGCGGGGCGGGGGCGCCGGATTGCATCGCTTCACGCAGCTTCTTCTCGATGGCGACATCGACGACGGCCTTGAGATCCGCGCCGGAGAAATGGTCGGTCCGGCGGGCGAGGTGCTCGAAGTCGATGTCGGCGACGGGCTTGCCGCGGCAGAGGAGGCGGAGGATGGCGGCGCGGGCGGCGGCGTCGGGGGGAGGGACGAACAGGATGCGGTCGAAGCGGCCGGGCCGGCGGAACGCGGCATCGAGGTGCCAGGGTGCGTTGGTGGCGGCGAGGATGAGGACGCCTTCGTTGGAGGATTGGACGCCGTCGAGCTCGGCGAGGAACTGGTTGATGAGCTGGCGTCCGGCGTGCTGGCGCATGTCGCCGCGGCTGGCGCCGAGGGCGTCGGCTTCGTCGAAGAACAGGACGCAAGGCCGGTGGGCGCGGGCCTGCTCGAACAGCTCATGGAGGTTGCGCTCGCTGTTGCCGATCCACATGTCCAGCACGTCATGGATGCCGACCGAGATGAACCCGGCGCGGATTTCGCCGGCGGTGGCGCGGGCGAGGAAGGTCTTGCCGCAGCCGGGCGGGCCGTAGGTGAGGATGCCGCCGCCAATGGATTTGCCGTAGGCCTGGTAGATCTCGGGACGGGTGATCGGGTAGATGATCTTGAGGCGGATCTCCTCTTTGAGATCGTCCATGCCGCCGACATCGGCAAAGGTAAGGCGGGGGCGCTCGACCTCGACAGGTTGCGGGAGCTCGGCATCGCCGGCGCGAGCGCGGAGGCGGCCCTCGATCCGCTCGCTGGTTTCCGGATCAGCGTTGAAACCCAGCTGGCTGGCCAGCTCGGGATCGGCTGCGGCGGGATCGAGATCGATGGCGCGGCGATATTCGGCGACAGCGGCGGCGGTCTCTCCCATGTGGAACAGCAGACGGGCGTGGAGAAGAAACGCGAGGGCGGGCGCGCCGGGCTGCTGGACGATGTCCTCGATCAGGACGAGGGCGTGGCTGCGTTTGCCGAGCTGGAGGAAGGCGCGGGCGAGGCCGATCTTGAGGGGTACGCGGTCGGGGGCGAGGGCCAGGGCGCGGCGGAATTCTTTTTCGGCTTCGTCGGGCAGGCCGGACTCGAGCAGTTTTTCTCCAAGCTGCTGGCGCAGGGGCGCATTATCGGGCGAGAGGCGAACCGCCTCGCGGAGGGTATCGAGGTCGTCGGGCGACGGCGATCCGTGAGGGCCGGGCGGGTTAGGCCGTGAATCCATGGGGTGGAGCGAAACGAAAAGGCTGGCCGGGGTCAAGCGCGAAGCCGCGGGCGCCTGGGGTCGGGGGCGCGGCCGATGGATCGAGGGTAGACGCAGGGCGTTGGGATACGGTATTGGAGAGGCGCTTGCGGGCGGGGCGGGATGATGTCATATGTATCCGCGCGTGGCAGGAGAATTGCTTTCAGGAAGATGACTCTACGGATTGAGAAACGGATGCAGCGGATGGAGCGCAGCGGGACGGCGTTCACGCTGATCGAGCTGCTGGTGGTGATCGCGATCATCGCGATCCTGGCGGGGATGCTCCTGCCGGCGCTGGGTCGCGCGAAGGAGAAGGCGCGGGCGGTGAACTGTCTATCGACATTGCGGCAATGGGGGCTGGGGCTGCAGGTGCAGGCGACGGACAACGATGATCGGGTTCCGCGGGATGGTACGGACCAGGGCGGCCAGTATGGGGTGGACACGGGCAATCGGTCGGGGCCCGGCTCGCCGCTGGATCCGGCCGCGTGGTTCAACGTGCTGCCGTCGGTGATGAAGGACCGCCCCTTTTCAAACTACTGGATGGGCGTGACAGGCGATTTCAGGAAGAACCTGCCGTTCCCGGGCGGGATCGGCAAGATCTGGCATTGCCCGGCGGCCCAGGCCGCGTCAGGCGAGAATTTCTTGAAGGGCGGATCCTTCGGCTTTTTCAGCTATGTCATGAACCTGGATCTCAAGCTCAAGACCAGCGTCCGCAACAACGTCCAGGGCAACAGCTACGATTATCCGCAAATGCCCCGGCTGGGGACCATCCGCCAAGCCTCGGCGACCGTGTTGCTGGTGGACGCGGTCTTCAGTCCAACCCGGGAGGATTATGTGGATACGCCGGACCGGAACGGGATCTTTCCGGCGGCGCGAAGCAACCGATTCGCGCAGCGGCACGGGAACCGGGGGGCCAACCTGGTGTTTGTGGACGGGCACGCCGGCTGGTTTGCGCGGAGCTACGTCACCAACGGCACCGCCTCACGCGAGGAAAAGTTCAATCCGGACATCGTCTGGAATCCGAATCGGGATCTATTCTAACACGTCAAACGCCGAGCCAACGATCATGAGAACAAGCATCTTGTCGAGCCTTTGGGCCCTTTGGATGGGCGGAAGCGCGGTCCTGGGGGGCATCGTCTTGAACGAGCCGTTCGATTATACGGACGGGCCGGTCACGACGGTCTCGAGCGGTTTATGGCAGGCGCATAGCGGGACGGCGGGGCAGGCGGACGTGTCCGGTGGAGCGTTGCGGTTGACCCAGGCCGAAGGCGAGGATGTGAACACCCCGCTCGCCGGCCAGCCGTACGCTGTGGATGGGAACCACGTGCTCTACGCGAGAGTGAAAGCGGCATTCACATCCCTGCCGACGGGCACGCCGGGATACTTCGCGCATTTCAAGGATGCGAGCACGGGATTTCGGGGGCGGTTGTATGCCACGACGAACGCGGCGGCGGAAGGGTGTCTGCGGATCGGGGTGAGCAACGGGGGCGGATCGCCCTCGGTGGTTTTTCCCCTGGACCTGATCCTGGGGGCCGCTCATCAGCTGGTGATGCGGTACGACGTCAGCACCGCGACCACGACCCTCTGGATCGACCCGGTCCAGGAGTCCGATCCGTCGGTGACGGCCGTTGACAATGCGAACGTGTTGGCGATCGTCGGATGGGCATTTCGCCAATCGGGAGGGATTGGCGGGATGGGGGTCGACGAGGTCGTGGTGGGAACGGCATTTGGAGACGTAATTTCATCGGGAACTGGCGGGGAGGATCCGCCCGCGATCGTGCAGCATCCGGCGGGCCGAGAGGTCGAGGAGGGCGGCACGGCAACGCTGAGCGTGGTCGCAACCGGCACCGCGCCGCTGCGGTATCAGTGGCTTTTCGAGAACGGCGATCTCGAGGGCGAGACCAACGCCGCCCTGACGCTGTTTGGCGTGACCACGAATCAGGCGGGCGATTATCGGGTGCGGGTGACCAACCCTTACGGCCAGGCATTGAGCGATCCGGCGCGGCTGACGGTGAAGCCGCCGGCGGGACCGGTGGTGGCGGATATTGCCGATGTGCGCTCCCAGGTGGATCCGGCGCTTTACACGCCGACGAACACCACGGCCCTGCACACGATCGAAGGCGTGGTGACAACGCATGTCAACCTGACGGGGCCCGGGACCAACTGGCTGTTCTACCTGCAGGATGCGACGGCGGGGATTGCGGTTTTCTGGACGGGTGGCGCGGAGCGAATGACGCTCGCGGCGGGAGACAAGCTGCGAGTGACGGCGCCGCTGACCCATTACAACGGGCTGCTCGAGCTGGCGCCCACGGTGGCCAACGCCGAGCATGAGGTCGTGCGGATGGCCACCAACCAGCCGCTGCCGGCCGCGCGCGTGCTCGATCCGGGCTGGACGAACACGCCATCGGTGATCGAGGGCTACGAGGGCAGCTACATAGTCGTCTCGAACGCGACGCTCGATCTGACGGCGCCGAACTTCCCGGCGCCACCATCGGGGGGCACGGTGAACATCACGACCGAGCTAGGGGAGGCGTTTGTGTTGCGGGTGGATCCAAGGACGGATATTGCGGGACAGGCGAAGCCGGTCGGGACGGTGACGGTCTACGGCGTGCTGGGCCAGTATGACACGTCGGCGCCGCGGCTCGAGGGCTACCAGCTCATCCCGACGCGGATGGCGGACATCATCGGCGCGCTGAAGGCGCCCACGGTGCGGTTCACGAACGTGCTCGAGAACCTGATCCGGCCCGGCGATGCGCCGACCAACCAGTATTCGGAGCTGGTATTGCGGCCGGGGGAGCGCTTGCGGATCACGGCCGAGATCAGCGATGACCAGGAGCTTCCCGTCACCGTGACGACACCGGGGGAGATCCCCGCGGGCGCCCGATGGACGATCACGCCGGATGCCGGGAGCCGCCGGACGGCGGTGTTCATCTGCGAGGCGGCGGCTGCCGATGCGGGGCAGGCATGGACCATCGAGCTGCGGGCGGACAATGGCCAGCTATCGAGCGCGGTTGCATGGTCGTTATATGTGCCGACGGCGGTCGAGCAGCAGGTGATCCTATCGGAGTTTCTGGCCAATCCGCCCTCATCGACCAACCATCCTTGTTACAACCCGCTGATGCGGGATCCGCCCGTATCGCAAACGGGCGTGCAGGACGAGTATATCGAGCTGGTGAACCGGTCCGGCGCGGACCTGAACCTGGCGGGATGGTCGATTGCGGATGCGGTATCGGTGCGCCATCGGTTTTATGAGAGCCTGATATTGGGCTCTTCGAACAGCGTGGTGATATACGGCGGGCCGCTCAATGGCGACGTCCCCAACCTGGACGTGCCGGTTGCGCCCGCGAGCGAGGGCACCGCGGGGCTCGCCCTCAACAACAGCGGCACGGAAGCCATCCTCGTCCGCAATGCCAGCGACCGGCTCGTGGCGCGCGTGTTTTACACGGGCGCCGATGTGTCGAGCGAGGGCGCCCTGGCGCGATTTCCGGATCTGGACGGCCCTTTTGTGCCGCAGGCGTGGATTGCGATGCGGGGAGTGACGCCCGGGCGGCAATACACCGGGCAGGCGTGGGCGGAGCCGGCTGCGCCTTTGGCCAGCATCAAGCCCGTCCGGGTTGTTGCGACCGCGAATGAGAACGTGTCGCTGCAATGGGAGGCCGATCCGCAGCGGCCCTACACGATCTGGCAGACCGACGATCTGGGGAGCGTCTTTGTGCCGGTTCGGTATGGGCTGACCTTTGCGGACAGCGCGGGATTGTTCAATGACCCGACATCGGCGGGCAGCTCGCAGCGGTTCTACTGGATCAGCGCGCCGGAATGATCGGATTGGGCGGCTTATGGAAAGGGGGGCCGAAGGCGGGGATAGGGGGTGAGTTCGGGGTGAGACTCGCGGGGTCATGGGGGAGGGGGGTTATATGGGGCAAGGGGACAGATGCGAGGGGCGGGTCTTTGGTGGATGGACGTTGCTCGAGCTGTTGGTGGTCATTGCAATCGTGGCCACGTTGACGGGGCTTCTGCTGCCGGCCGTGGGGCGGGCGCGGGACCGGGTTCGGGATGTGACATGTCTGAACCATCTGCGGCAATGGGGGCTGGCGACGCATCTGTTCGCGGTTGATAATGGCGATCGGCTGCCGCCGGAAGGAGTTCCCAATCCGGGCGACCGCGACACGAACACGGGCTGGTATATCGATCTGCCGCGCCAGGTCGGGCTGGCGCGCTATCATGATCAGCCCTGGCGCACGAATCCCGAGGCCAATGCCGGGCGGACGCTGTGGCTGTGCCCCGCCAATCCTCGCCGCAGCAATGGGCGGAACCTTTTTCATTACTGCCTGAACGAAAAGGTCAATGGGACCGGCGAGGAGAATCGTCCGGTCCGGCTTGCGGAGGTGTCGCGTCTGGCGCTGGTGGTATGGCTATTTGACTCGAAGAACCTTCCCGCGGTCGGAAGCGCGTCGTTCGTGCACACGAATCTGCATCGGGGCGGCGCGCAGTTTTTGTTTCTCGATGGGCATGCGGAGGCATGGCCGATGGAGCGGTGGTGGGATGCGGACCGCAACCGTCCACGCACGAACCTGGATGAGATGCGGTGGACGCCGTGAAAGGGGCGGTGCGGGGGGGGCGGACGGGGAATCTAATCGAGGAAATCGAGGGATGGGGCGAGGATTCCCGGGGCTGGAGGGTGGGGCTCTGATTCCTGGGTGGCGGAACGCGACTTCTGGAGGCTCGCCTCGTCGGGTGGGGCGGGGGAGGATGTGGCCGAAGGATGGGCAGGAGTGCGGTTGGCGTGAGGGGTGTTCGGGAGGGCGATCGAGCTGGTGGGATGGATTGCGGGAGAGACGGAGGGGAGGTTGGCAGTCGAGGATGTGGGCGTGGGCATGGCGATCTGGAGGGCCATGGGGGCCAGGGAACGAATGAGGTCGGGATCATTGCGTGTTCTGGCCAGGAGGAGGGCCCCTTCGAAATAGGCAAGCAGCGCGCGAGCGGCCTCGTCCGGGTTGGCGGGCTCAATGTTATCGAGGATCGAGATCTCGCGGATGAGCTGGCGGAAGTGATTCTCCAATTGCTCGAGGATGGCCGCAGCCTCGGCCCGGAGTCGGTCGTCGACGCCGCTGAGCTCGTTGCCGAGAGAGCCAAAGAAACAGCCTCGCGTCTTTCCAGTTTGGGCGAACGCAGCGCTGTTGCGATCGGCAACGCGATGGAAGAGCTGGATCAGTCTTTCTCGGGGGGGAAGAGGAGAAAGGAGCGAGGATTCGAGCACGGACCGCTCGAAATCGCTCCAGGCGGCGCGCATGGCGGCCAGGGTCAGGTCTGCCTTGGAGGGGAAAAAGTAATAAAAGCTGCCCTTATTGACTCGCGCCCGGCGGCAGATGGCATCGACGCCGACGGACGCGTAGCCGTTTTCACAAAGCAGCTGAACGGCGGTTTGGATCAGCCGTTGCTCGGCATGGCTGGCTCGCCCCAAGCTGGCCTCCAATGCACGCCGTTGGCTAGGAGAGATAAGTTGTCAGCTTGCTGACCAAGGTCTTTTTGGGGACGGCGCCGGTGATTTGTTCGACGACCTGTCCTTTCTTGAAGACCAGGAGGGTGGGAATGCTCTGGATGCCGAATCGGACGGCGAGGTCCTGGTTATCGTCGACATTGATTTTAGCGACCTTGAGCTTCCCGGCATATTCGGCGGCCAACTCATCAAGGACGGGGGCAACCATGCGGCAGGGGCCGCACCAAGGGGCCCAGAAATCGACGAGGACTGGAATGGTGGAACTGACAACTTCAGCATTGAAGTTGCTGTCATTGATTTCGACGGTAGCATTGCCCATAAGCGATTGGATTCAATGTTTTCAGGTTAACGGACATGGACCAAAACGGCCCATACACAACGCAAATATATCAAATTATACTGACCGGTCAACTATCAGAGTGATCTGTTTCGCATTTTTTGGCTGTGAAAACCGCGGATCGGCTGGCGCCAACTTAAGGTTTTGTTTTTGGGGTGCTCTTGTCAGTGTCGGCTGCAGGTTTCGGGGCGGGTTTGGCGGGTTCGTCGGTTTCCTTGAACTTGACGCCCTGATCGATCCATGCGCGGAGCAGGGCAATTTGATCGGGTTTAAGCGGATCACCCTGGCGGAGGGGCGGCATTTCCATTTTTTTGATCAAGTGTGCGACGTAATGGATGATGGGGCTTTTATCGCTTTGGCCGGGGAGGATGGCTTTGCCGCTGGCGCCGCCGTCGAGGATTGCCTTGCGGTCATCGACGCGGAAGTCGCCCATGGCGGCTTCTTCGGAGTGGCAATCGAGGCAGGCCTTGGTGAGGATGGGTTTGATATCCTTTTCGTAAACGACCGTTTTTTTGGCGGGAGGGGGCAACTTGGCGGCATCGATTTCGGCGGCCTCGAGGGTCAGGAGTCCGAGAGCGATCGGGGCGCACGTTGCGCAAGCGGTCCAGAGACAGGGATATTTCATACGCATATTATATGACGGTTACTGGATGGCATCATACCGCGACTTTGGCAAACGTCAAAGTCGTGGTGAAGAGCTGGATGGATTGACGGAGGGGCTTTATTTCGGTGCGGGCACCTTGGTCCAGCGGCCGCTGCGGGCGGACTTAAGGACGGCGTCGCAGACGAGCTGGGTTTCGAGGGCGTCGCGGAAGTCGGGCCGGGGGCGTTCCTTGCGGGCGAGGGCCTGGAGGAAGTCGGCGACCTGATGGACGAAGGAGTGCTCGAACCCGATCTGGAGGCCGGGGACCCACCACTGTTTCATGTAGGGATGGTCGCCGTCGGTGACGTGGATGGAGCGCCAGCCGCGGAGGCGGCCTTCATCGCGGTGATCGAACATCTGGAGGCGGTGCAGGTCATGGAGGTCCCAGAAGAGGGAGGCATTCTCGCCGTTGATCTCGAAGGTGTAGAGGGCTTTATGGCCGCGGGCATAGCGGGTGGACTCGAACGTGGCGAGGGAGCCGTTCTTGAACCGGGCGAGGAAGGCGCAGGCATCGTCGATGCCGACCTTTTCGACTTTGCCGGTGAGGTTATGTTTGCGCTGTTTGACGAAGGTTTCGGTCATGGCATTGACCTGGTCGAGGCTGCCGTTGAGCCAGATGGCGGTATCGATGCAATGGGCGAGGAGGTCGCCGGTGACGCCGCTGCCGGCGACTTTGACATCGAGGCGCCAGAGGGACGCGCCGCCCTGGGGCAGGTCCTTCGATATAGTCCAGTCCTGGAGGAATTTGGCGCGGTAATGGAAGATGCGCCCGAGGCGTCCGTCGTCGATCAGCTGTTTGGCGAGGGTGACGGCGGGGATGCGGCGGTAGTTATAATAGACCATGGTGGGGACGCCTGCCTTCTCGACAGCGCGGACCATGGTGGCGGCCTCGATGCCATCGCGGGCGAGGGGTTTTTCGCAGAGGATCATCTTGCCGGCTTTGGCGGCGGCGAGGGCGATATCGCGGTGGGTGTCGTTGGGGCTGGCGATATCGATGAGGTCGATGTCATCGCGCCGGACGAGCTGGCGCCAGTCGGTCTCGACGCTTTCGAATCCCCACTGGCTGGCGAAGGCCTGGGCTTTGGCGGCATCGCGGGCGCAGATCGCCTTCAGGACGGGCCGGTACTCGAGGTCGAAGAAATGGTTGGCTTTGTGGAAGGCATTGGAGTGGGCGCGGCCCATGAAGCCGTAACCGATCAGTCCGACGTTGATGGTTTTCATAGCGTTATTTTGGGCCTCATGATTAGCCTGATTGCCTCGGTTCGAGCAAGCCTCAAGATGGAGGGCCATCGAGGGGATCGATCACCAAATCAAAGACGGGGGCTCGAGGCCCCCGTCGATCGATCACCGGTTGTTCGATCCGAGCCGGACAACGGCCGGTGGATTGCCTGTCGGCGAAGACGAATATGCCACAGGATGGAGGCGGGCTGCAAGCAGAGCGATTTGTTGGCATCCGGGCGGGATCGAACGCTGCTGCGGACGAGGGCGTCCGCGGTCGGAAGGATTCCCGCTTTACGGCGAGAAGGGCGGCGGGTAGCGTTCAGCGGCTATGCGGAACAAACCCTGGAAATGCATCTGGATCGCCTGGATGGCAGGCATGGTGGCGATATCGGGCTGCGCGACGAATCGGAGCGGCGGGAGCGACTGGATTGCGCTGTTCAACGGCAGGGATCTCGAGGGCTGGACGGTGCGCTGCCAGCCCGGGGACGAGGGCCGAGAGTTCTGGCGGGTGGAGGACGGGACGATCTTGTGCGACTCCGTAGGCCGGAAAGACCACAATTATGTCTGGCTGATGTCGGATGCGGAGTTCTCGGATTTCGAGCTGCGGCTGAAGTTCCAGGCCTATCGGAACTCGACGGGGAACAGCGGGCTGCAATTTCGGAGCCGGTATGACGCATCGGCGCGCGGGGGCTGGCTGGACGGGCCGCAAGTGGACATCCATCCGGTGCCGCCGGCGACGTGGCGGACCGGTTTCATCTACGACGAGACGCGCGAGGAGAAGAGGTGGGTTCATCCGAGCCAGAGGGACGCGCGCATGGATCCAGCCTATCGGCCCGCGCGGCACGTGTTTAAGTTCAGCGATGAGGGCGACGGATGGAACGAGCTGGTCCTGATCTGCGATGGGATGAAAGTCCGGACCGAGGTAAACGGGGTGGTGGTGACGGATTGGAACGGGGCCGGGGTGCTGGACAGCGCGGACCATGTCCGGCACGGGGTGGGGCGGACGGGGCAGTTTGCGCTGCAACTGCATGCGGGCGACGAGCTGCGGATGCGGTTCAAGGATATCCGGGTGCGTCGGCGGTCCTGACGGGGAAAGCGCTTGGCAGTGGGGGTCGATTCTGGTTGACTCCTCGGCCGAGACGGACCGGCGATGATTCCCAAGCGTTATCGGGCGAAGATCTTTTGTCTGGCATGCGCGATTGCGTGCCCGGGCGCGCTCGCTGCGGAGGCGGTGTGGGAGATGGAATCGGCCGGCGAGTTCGAGTATGCGCTGGACCGTGAGGAGCTGGAGTCGACCGAGCGGACGACGATTCGATATATCGACGGCACGAACGCGCCGGTGGTGCTGACCGCGAACCGGCTTTGGTGGAACCGGCGTTCGGGGGAGGCTCGGGCTTCGGGGGCGGTGGTTCTGGAGCAGTCCGGGCAGCGATGGGTCGGGGAGCAACTGGACTACAACTTTGCGACAGGGGAGGCTCGAACGGGCTCCTTTCGGACGGGGTATCCGCCCGTGTTTGCCGCGGGCCAGGGATTGAGCCTGGATCCGACCAACCAGACCTATGTGGCGACCAACGCGATTGTCACGACCGACGACGTCGAGGCCCCGGGCCTGAAGATTCGGGCTCGGGAGATCCGGATGGTGCCGGGCAAGTATATCCAGGCGCGGCATGCGACGGTGGTGATGGGGAAGGTCCCCTTGTTTTATTTTCCGTATTACCGGCGGCCGCTGGACACGCAGGCGAACTACTGGGAGCTGGCGCCGGGCTACCGGAGCGCCTACGGGCCGTTTCTGCTGACGAAATACAACTGGCAGGCGAGCGATCGGCTGCAGCTGGGGATGCGGCTGGATTACCGGGTGGAGCGGGGGCTGGGGGTGGGGCCGGAGGCGGAGTACGACCTGGGGCGGTGGGGCAAGGGCCTGGTTCAGCTCTACTATCTGGATGACCAGAAGCCGGGCGAGGACAGCGCGGGCCAGCCCATCGACAATGACCGGTACCGGTTCCGGTTTCAGCATCAGATCGAGCTGCGGACCAACCTGACCGTGCGGGCGGCGGTGCACCGGCAGAGCGATGCGTTCGTTCTTCACGACCTGTTCGAGCGCGAGTACCGCCGCGACATGCAGCCGCGGACCTATGTGGAGGGCCAGTGGATCGAGGGGGATTTCAGCCTGAGCACGGTGGCGCAGGCGCAGATCAACGATTTCTTCGAGACCGTCGAGCGCCTGCCCGATGTGCGGCTGACAGGGATGCGGCAGCGGCTGGGGATCTCGCCGATCTACTACGAGAGCGAGAGCTCGCTGGGCTTTTTCCGGCGGCGGTATGCGGACGATGCGCTTCCGCGCTACGAGGCGATGCGGGCGGACACGTTTCAGCAACTGGTGCTGCCGCGGACGCTATTTGGGTGGCTGAACGTGACGCCACGCGCCGGGGGTCGATTGACCTACTATGGGGAGGCGGATGGGCCGGGCGGCGTGACGGGTGAGGAGACTCGCGGTGTGTTCAACACGGGGGCGGAGGCGTCGGCGAAGCTGTCGCGGTTGTGGAAGGGGGCCCGGAGCCGGTTCTGGGACATGAACGGGCTGCGGCACATTGCCGAGCCATCGATCCAGTACGTGTATGTGCCGAACCCGTCGGAGGCGCCGTCGCGGCTGCCGCAATTCGACTACGAGGTGCCGACGTATCGGCTGCTGCCGATCGAGTATCCGGACTACAACGCGATCGACTCGATCGACAGCCAGAACGCGCTTCGTTTCGAGCTCTACAACCGGCTGCAGACCAAGCGGGGTGAGGAGATCGACCATCTGCTGGCGTGGGGGTTGGCGACCGATTGGCGTCTGGATCCGCGGCCGGGCCAGGCGACGATGGCGGATCTGTATTCGGATCTGGACTTCAAGCCGCGGAGGTGGATCGCCTTTTCCTCCGAGGTGCGATACGACCTGGAGAGCGCCCGGCTGCGTCTGGCGAGCCACCGCCTGACATTCCGGCCGAACGACACATGGTCGCTCTCGGTGGGGCAGCGCTACCTGCGGGACGAGCCGTCGCTGGGCGCGGATTACGCGATCGGGAACAACCTGGTTTACGGCCGGATCTTTTACAAGCTGAACGAGAACTGGGCATTCAGCGTGGCGGAGCATTTCGAGGCGCGGAACGGGCTTTTGCAGGAGCAGTATTACACGGTCTACCGGGATTTCCGGAGCTGGACGGGGGCGCTGACCTTCCGGTTGCGCGAGCAGCGGAACGGAGAGGAGGATTTCAGCGTGGCGGCGATGTTTTCGCTGAAGGCGTTTCCGCGGTTCAACCTGGGCCAGGACAGCGACAATCCGGCTTCGCTGCTGGGGTATTAGGGAGCGCGGGGCGGAGGATCGAGCGAATCCGGCGGGGCCATCGCGACTGGCGGCGGCGCCGGGTTGGCAAGGCAGGCGGGAATGGATGGGAGAAATGCGCGGAGGAGACATGAATGCGTGGAGCCGAGTGGCGGTGTTGATGGCCGGGCTTTTAGTGGCGATGCCGGGGTGCTCGGTGCGCCGGATGGCGGTGAACCGGGTGGGGGATGCATTGGCGGCGGGGGGGACGGCCTTTCGAAGCGACGACGATCCGGAGCTGATTCGGGCGGCGGCGCCGTTCAGCTTGAAGCTGATGGAGAGCCTGCTCGAGGAGGCGCCGCGGCACGAGGGGCTGCTGCTGGCGGCGGCGAGCGGGTTCACCCAGTATGGGTTCGCTTTCGTGCAGCAGGAAGCCGACGAGCTCGAGGATCGGGATCTCGATGCGGCGGTGGCGATGCGTGAGCGGGCGCGGAGGCTGTATGTGCGGGCGCGGGGCTATGCGCTGCGGGGGCTGGAGGCGCGCCATCCAGGATTCGGGGAGGCGTTGCGGCGGCGGCCGAGGGAGGCGGCGGGGATGGCGGAGGCGCGGGATGTGCCGCTGCTGTATTGGGCCGCGGCGTCCTGGGGGGCGGCGATCTCACTGGGGAAAGATCGTCCGGATGAGGTGGCGGATCTCCCGTTGGTGGAGGCGCTGGCCGATCGCGCGCTCGAGCTGGACGAGGATTATGACCGGGGGGCCATCCATGGCTTTCTGATCACATTTGAGACCATTCGACAGGGGGCGGAGGGGGATTCGGCGGCGCGGTCGCAGAGGCATTTTGAACGGGCGATGGAGCTGGGGGGCGGCATGGAGGCGGGTCCGCTGGTGGCGCTGGCGGAGGCGGTGGCCCAGCCGGCGCAGCAGAAGGGTCAATTCGAGGCGCTGCTGAAGCAGGCCTTGGCGATCGATCCGGACCGGCGGCCGGAGAGCCGGCTGGCGAATCTGATTCATCAGCGGCGGGCGCGGTGGTTGCTGGGCCGCATGGATCGATTATTCTTGGAGTGACGGCGGGCGAGAGAGGCTGGGGGCCGGGCGATGGGGGTGGTGGCAGGCGGGGGCCGGGCGAGACAAGAGCAAGAAGCAACAATCGGAGCAGCGATGAAATTATTCGAACTGGCAATGCGCATGCGGAGGTGGACGGCGGTCGGGATCGCATCGTTGACGGCGGCGGGGTCTGTGGCGTCGGCGGGGGCGGCTCAGGTCATCAAGCTGACGACGCTGGCGCCGAAGGATCATTCGTTCCATCGATCCCTGCTCAAAATGGGCCAGACCTGGCGGCAGATCTCGGGCGGGCAGGTGGATCTGATCGTGTATCCGGGCGGCATTCAGGGGGGCGAGGCCGCGATGGTGGACCGGATGAACATCAACCAGGTGCAGGCGGCCATGCTCACCGCGGTCGGCCTGGCCGAGATCGAGCCGGACGTGTCAGGCTTGCAGAACATGCCGATGATGTTCCGCGATTTCGCCGAGGTGGATTATGTCCAATCCGAGCTCCGGCCCCGGCTGGAGAAGCAGATGCGGGCCAAGGGCTACGTGGTGTTGTTCTGGGCGGACACGGGGTGGGTGAGGTTCTTCTCGCGGAGCCCGGCGGTGCGTCCGGATGATTTCCGGCGGCTGAAGATGTTCACGTGGGCGGGCCACAGCGCGCAGGTGGACATCATGAAGGAGAGCGGCTTCAGGCCGGTGCCGCTGGAGACGTCGGACATCCTGGTGAGCCTGCAGAACGGGCTGATCGACGCGGTGCCGAACACGCCCTTTTACGCGCTCTACACGCAGATCTACAGCGTGGCGCCGCACATGCTGGAGATCGCGTGGGCGCCGCTGGTGGGGGCGACGGTGATCACCTCGCGGGCTTGGGACAGGATCCCGGCGGCCTGGCAGCCGGAGTTTCAAAAGGCAGCGGCGGCGGCGGGGCAGGAGATCAGGGCGGCGGGCCGGGCGGAGGGGGATCAGGCGGTCCGGACCATGAAAGAGAAATGGGGATTGAAGGTGCACGCGATGACGCCGGAGATCGAGGCGGAGTGGCGCCAATTGGCGGAGGGCATCTATCCAAAGATCCGGGGTGCGATTGTGCCGGTGGAGATCTTCGACGAGGTGCAGCGGAAGCTGGCGACGTATCGAGCGGAACGTGCGGGGTCGCCGTAGGGCGGAGGCGGGATGCCAGCGGAGATTCCAGCGGCGGAGGATGGGGCTCGAGCGGGGGCGGGCCGGTGGAGGATTGCGCGGCGGATCGAGGACGGTCTGCTGGCGTTCTGCCTGGCGGTGATGGTGCTGCTGCCGCTGCTGGAGATCGCGCTGCGCAAGGTGTTTGGGTGGGGCATATCGGGCTCGATCGCCTTCACGCAGCACTTCGTTCTGGCGGTCAGCGCCGTGGGCGGGATGGTGGCAGCGCGGGAGAACCGGCTGCTTGCGCTATCGACGTTCACGACATTTTTGCCGAAGCGATGGAGGGCGGCGACGGGGGTGTTTAGCGGGGGCTGCGGGGCGGCGATCAGCCTCTGGCTTGCGGTGGGCAGCGGCCAGTTTGTGGCCAGCAGCCGGCTGATGGGCAAGGCGATCGCCTACGGGATACCGGTCTGGGCTTTTCAGCTGGTCTTGCCGCTGGCGTTCGGGGTCATCGCGCTGCGCATCTTATGGCACTCGGCGCCGTCATGGAGCGGGCGGTTGGCGGCGGCGGCGTGGATGGGCGCGCTGGTGGTTCTGGGATGGCATCCGGCGGGATCGGCGGGGGCATGGGCGCCGTGGATGTTGGGCGTGGTGGGGCTGGGAGCGATCCTTGGGATGCCGATCTTCGCTGTGCTGGGGGGGGCGGCCCTGGTGCTTTTCTGGGGCGAGGATGCGCCGATCGCGTCGCTGGCGATCGACCACTACCGGATGGTGGTGAATCCGTCGCTGCCGACGATCCCGCTGTTCACCCTGGCGGGGTATTTCCTGGCGGAGGGCGGGGCATCCCGCCGGCTGGTCCGGGTATTTCAGGCGCTGTTCGCGCATGTGCGGGGCGGGCCGGCGATCGTGACCGCGCTGCTGTGCGCGTTTTTCACGACCTTCACCGGGGCATCGGGGGTGACGATTTTGGCGCTGGGCGGCCTGCTGCTGCCGGTCCTGGTGGCGGCGCGGTATCCGGAGCGCCAGGCGCTCGGGCTGCTGACGGGGGCGGGATCGCTGGGCCTGTTGTTTCCGCCCTGTCTGCCGCCGATTCTGTATGCGATTGTGGCGACGACGGCGGGGACGACGATCACGTTGAAGGAGGTATTTCTGGCGGGGCTGATCCCGGGGGTGCTGCTGGTGGTGCTGACGGGGCTATGGGGGATTCGGCTGGAGCCGAAGGCGGAAGGGCAGCGGCCGGCCTTTCGGGTTCGAGAGGCGTTCGCCGCGGTGTGGGAGGCGAAATGGGAGCTGCTGCTGCCGGTGGTGGCCCTGGGTGCTCTGTTTGGCGGATTCGCGACGCCCGTCGAGGCGGCGGCGGTTACGGCCCTCTACGCCTACATCGTCGAGAGCGTCATCTATCGGGACCTGTGGCGGGGACGGGATGCGATCCGGGTGATGACGGAGTGCGGCGTGCTGGTGGGGGGCGTGCTGCTGATTCTGGGGGTGGCGATGGGATTCACCAACTACCTGATCACGGCGCAGATCCCGGACCAGGCGGTCGCATGGGTCCAGCAGACGATCCATTCGCGGTGGGTTTTTCTTCTGGCGATCAACCTGTTCTTGCTGGCGGTCGGCTGCCTGATGGACATCTATTCGGCGATCATCGTTGTAGTGCCGCTGATCGTGCCGATGGCGAACGCGTTCGGGATCGAGCCGGTCCACATGGCGGTGATCTTTCTGGCCAACATGGAGCTGGGCTATCTGACGCCGCCGGTGGGGATGAATTTGTTTTTGGCGTCGTATCGGTTTAGGCAGCCGATCTACGTGGTGGCGCGGGCGGCCTTGCCGATGCTGCTGGTGCTGGGGATCGGCGTGCTGCTGGTGACCTATGTGCCGGTCCTGACGACCTGGCTGCCTTCGGTGATCAAGTAGGCGACCGGCGGCTGGCAATCGAGGCCCGGCTTCTTGTGCGGGGGGCTGCCGAGGGGCGTGTCAGCTCGAGGCGGCGAGGTATCGTTCCACGTCGATGGCGGCGGCGCAGCCCAAGCCGGCGGCGGTGATAGCCTGCCGATAGGCGCGATCGACGCAATCGCCGGCGGCGAACACGCCGGGCACAGCGGTTTGGGATCCTTGGCTCGTCCGGACATAGCCCTGCTCGTCCAGCTCGATTTGCCCGCGGAACAGATCGGTATTGGGCGTGTGGCCGATGGCGATGAAGACGCCGGCGCAGGGGAGGATCTGCTCCTGGCCGGAGCGGACGTTCTTGAGCCGGACGCCTGTGACCTTCTCCTGGAGGGGATCGAGGATATCAGCGACGACGGAATTCCAGACGGGCTTGATCTTGGGGTGGTTGAGGGCGCGTTCGGCCATGATTTTCGATGCGCGGAGGGCATCGCGCCGGTGGACGAGGTGGACAACGGCGGCGAAGCGGGTCAGGTAGAGGGCTTCCTCGCAGGCGGAGTCGCCGCCGCCGACGACGACGAGCGGCTGATTCCGGAAGACGGGCAGGGCGCCGTCGCAGGTTGCGCAATAGGTCACGCCCTTTTTCTCGAGCCTGGATTCGCTCTCGATGCCGAGGCGGCGATGCCCGGCGCCGCTGGCGATGACGACGGACTTGGAGACGACGAGCTGGCCGTCGGCGGTGATCCAGAACGGGCGTTTGGAGAAATCGACCGATTCGACCGTCGCGAACTGGATGCGAGCCCCGAACTTTTCGGCCTGCCGCTGGAGGCGGCTCATCAGCTCGAAGCCGTCGATGCCGTCGGGGAATCCGGGATAGTTCTCGACGATGCTGGTGGTGGTGAGGAGGCCGCCGGGGCTGACGCCGGTGAGGACCAGCGGATTCAGATTGGCGCGGGCGGTGTAGATGGCAGCGGTGAGCCCGGCGCAGCCGCTGCCGATGATGACCACGTTTTCCATGGAACGTCGGCGGGGGGGCCTAATTGGCTGAGCGGCCGGCGACGCCCCGGGTGGACTTGGCGATGGGACGGGCGGATTCCTTGGGCCGGAGGGCGCGGACGGCGCGGCCGGCTCGCCACATTTCGGATTCGCCCATGGCGCGGAGCTCGGCGGTGAGCAGTTCCTGGTAATTGGGCCGGCCGCAGGCGGAGAGGACGCGGGCGGATTCCTTGCCGGTTTGGACGCGGCGATAGAGCTCTTTGAAGACGGGGAGCACGGCCTGTTTGAACTTGGGTTTCCAGTCGAGGGCGCCGCGCTGGGCGGTGGCGGAGCAGTTGGCGTACATCCAGTCCATGCCGTTCTCGTCGACGAGGCGGATGAGGCTTTGGGTGAGCTCCTCGACAGTTTCGTTGAAGGCTTCGCTGGGGCTATGGCCCTGCTGGCGGAGGACGTCGTATTGGGCCTCCATGATCCCGGCCAGGGCGCCCATGAGGACGCCGCGCTCGCCGGTGAGATCGCTGAAGACCTCCTTCTCGAAAGTGGTGGGGAAGAGGTAGCCGGAGCCGATGCCGATGCCGACGGCGAGGCAGCGCTCCTGGGCGCGGCCGGTGCAGTCCTGGGCGACGGCGAAGCTGGAGTTGATGCCGGCGCCGGAGAGGAAGTTGCGGCGCACGGAGGTGCCGGAGCCCTTGGGGGCCACCATGATCACATCGACGTCATCGGGCGGGATGACCTTGGTCTGATGGCGATAGACGATCGAGAAGCCGTGGGAGAAGTAGAGCGCGTCGCCGGGGTTGAGGTTCCTGCGGATGGCGGGCCAGATGGCGCGCTGGGCGGCATCGGAAACGAGCATCTGGATGATGGTGCCCTTCTGGGCAGCCTCCTCGATGTCGAAGAGGGTTTTGCCGGGGATCCAGCCATCCTTGCGGGCGCGGTCCCAGTCGCGTTTGAACTGCGGGGCTTGGCCGATGATGACACGGAAGCCGTTGTCGCGAAGGTTGAGGGACTGGGCGGGGCCTTGGACGCCGTAGCCGATGACCGCGATGACCTCGTTCTTGAGGACCTTGCGGGCGCGGGCCATGGAGAACTCACGCCGTGTGATGACTTGTTCCTTCGTTCCGCCGAAATCGATGGTAGCCATGATCTGTTTTTTTGTTTGTGCGCAGGGGCCCGCTGGCCGCCTGCAGTGTTCATTCCATGCCGCACCGAAGCGCGGCCCCTAGAGATTCAGTCCTCGACGCGACGGGGTCAATGAGAAAAGGGGCTCAGCCGACGAGCGGGGCCAGCTGGGGGATGGAGGCGGCGCCGGTGGTGCCGAGCTGGTGGATGACGATCGAGGCGGCGGCATTGGCGAGGGCGACGGCCTCGCGGAGCGTGGCGCCGGCGGCCAGAGCGGCGGCGAGGTTGGCGGTCACGGCATCGCCGGCTCCGACGATATCGATGGGCCCGCGCTGGGGGAGGGCAGGATCGTGGACGATCTCGCCGGCGGGAGAGGCGCCGAGCAAGCCGAGCTCGGCCAGGGTGACGAAGACGGGGTGGCCGAGCTGGCGGGCGAGGTGGAGGGCTTGCATCTGGATTTCGGGGAGGGTGGGTGGAGAGCCGGATCCCATCCAGCGGGCCAGCTCGAACGCATTCATCTTGGCGGTCATGGGCGGGAAATGGCGGAGGCCGCGCCGGCTGTCGCCAATCATGAGGCGCGCGGGGCGGGCGGCGGCGCGGCCCAGGGCTTCGAGGATGCGATCGGTGAACAGGCCGGTGCCGGGGCGATCGACCTGTTCGAGGAGGATCCAAGCATCGACGTGGCGATCGAGCTGGGAGATTGCATCGATGAACCGGGATTCGAGGGGCTGGGGCATGGGGGACCAGTTCTTGAAATCGAGGCGGCTGATCTCCTCGGGGGGGCGGCCGGGATGCATCAGCAAGGGTTTGGTGTAGGTGAAAGTGCGGCGGTCAGGCGTCTGCAGGAAATGGTCGAGGCGAACGCGCGGCAGGCCGGCCAGGGCGCGGCACAGCTCCCAGCCTTCGCCGTCCTCGCCTGCGAAGCCCACGGCGTCGATCCGCCCGATGCCGAGCGCATCGAGGTTGTTGAGGATGGTGCCGGCGCCGCCGGGCTGGGCGCGGACGCGCATGACGTTATGGACGGCGAGGCCGGTCTCGATCGAGGTCTCGGCGCGCGCGGGATCGATTTCAAGGTACCGATCGAGGCAGTAATCGCCGATGAGCGCGATCCGCAGCTGGGCGTAGCGCGCGGTGATGGCCTGAAATCGCTCGGGTTTCATGGGGGGATGCTCAACGCGCTGCACACGAGCTGGAGGAAAGAGACGTGATCGAAGCAGACATAATGCATTCGGCCGCCCATCCGGGCGAAGCTTTTGCAGAAGCGGAGGTAGTAGGCGGGGTGGGACTTGGGGGGCTCGCCGCGGGACCAGTCCCACTGGCCGCCGGGCTGAAGGTCGACGACGAAGATGGAGTGGTCGCAGACGGGAGGGCGGCGGTCCTGGGAGCGGAGGTTGTTGACGCAGCTGAGGCTTTTCTCGAAGACCTGGGGCGCCATGACGGCCGATCCGAGCGCGAGCACGACGCCGCCGTCGAGCTGCTCGACTGCGGCGGCGAACCGTCGGAAATCGACGGTTGCGGAGCGGCCGATGACGGCGCCATGGAACATGGGATGGGTGGCGATGATATCGTAGCCGATGCCGGGATGGACGGTGAGGGGGACCTGGTGGCGGAAGGCCTGGGCGAGGATGGACGCATGCTTCCATGGATGCGGCACGGCGAGGGGGCCGGGCTGCAGGCCATGCTGGAGCATGGCATGGAGGAGGTCGGCGCGGGCGGCTGCGAGCGGATCGCGGGGGCGGGCGCGGATGGATTCTTCGAGCTCAGCCGGCGATGGGAGCGCGGCACCGTCCTCGAGGATGAACCGTCCGAGGCTGGCGCCATAGCCATCGCCGCGGAGGCTCCCGATCCAGAGGGCCAAGTGCAGGAAGCGGCCGGTTTCGTCCCAGGTCCCAAACTGGCCGCGGGCGACGTGATCGCGGACGCTTTCGGTGGAGCGGCCCAGGAAGGCGAACTCCCAGTCGTGGATTGTGGCGGCGCCGTTGGTGGCCAGCAGGGTGAGCCAGCGGTCGCGCAGGAGCCGCTCGATGATGAGGGCGGCGCCGTTGCGGAGCAGGTGGGCGCCGTACATGAGGATGACAGCCCGCTGGCGGCTGCGTGCGGCGCGGATGGCCTCGGCGCACTGGGCGGCCAAGGCGGCGATGCCGGGCGGGGCGGGCGGGGGAGGGGAATCGGGATCGACCAGGATCTCCTCGACTCGGCTGAGGCTGCGCCGTTCCGCCAGGGGATAGACGCGGACGCGGGAGAGGTCGAGTTCGTCCATCATGGCAAGGGGTGGGGATTCATGAGGCGGGGATCAGCAGATCCAGGAGCGGGCCGGCGTCGCGGAAATCGGGGATGACGAGATCGGCGCCGACGCCCAGGAGCCGCTGTCGTTTCCATTCATCCATGCGGCCGGAGCCATTGCGGGCTTCGTCGCTGGCGACAGCGACGGCCAGGCCCCCGACCTCCTTGGTGTTCTGGATCTCGACGTAGCCGTCGCCGAACGACAGCAGGCGCTGGCCGGGGATCCGGTGGTCGCGCAGGATGCGGTCGATGACCATTTTCTTCGAGAAATTGCGGAAATCGTCGAGGGCGCCGTAGATATGGGGGCCGAAGAAGGCATCGATCTGGAGCAGCGCGGCTTCGCGCCGGACATAGGATTCGTCGGTGCCGCTGGCGAGGTAGAGGGGCAGGCTGCGGCGGCGGAGGATTTCGAGGAGGGTCCGGGCGCCGTGGACCAGGAGGTCATCGGGCTGGATGGCGCCGGACTGGAGGCCTTGGATGCGGTGGCGGATGCGCTGGTCGAGGCGCCGGAGGTATTCGTGTTTGTACCAGAGCGGCTCGCGGGGGCTGCCGCCGCGTTCCCGGACGCGATCGGCGAACTGGATCATCTGGTAGATGGTCTGCTTGCCGTTGAGGCGCATGATATCCTCGAAGAGCAGCTGCCGGATGCCGGCCTCGGATTCGTCGGATCGAGGGGGGAGCATCTCGACGAACATGGGCAGCATGACTTCGGGCCAGCCCTGGCGGATGAGGGAGAGCGTTCCGTCGAAATCGAAGAGGACGTGGCTGATTTGAGGGCGGGGCTGGAAATGGGGGGCCCGTTCGATCCGGCCGCGGAAGGCGGCCAGCGGTTCGGGCTGAGGGCCAGTGGCATCGTGCATGGACAGATGGGCCGCCGTCCGGAGAGGCGACAGCCTGGATTGTGGCTTTACGGTGAATCGGCCGGAAAGTCAACGGCGAGCGTTCGGAGTGGGCGATTCAAGGCCTCTGTGAATCCCATGGATCGAATCGACAATGTTGATTTGGTTGACGTCTCCAGGAGGCAACAGGTAACTCATAGCGCGCATGAGCAGAATTGCCATATACGGATTGCTGTGCGTTTCGATCGGGGTGGTGGCCGCGATCGGGGTGGGCTGTGTGGCGGACCGGACGATGTCGGCGGTGGGGCTGGCCGCGCCGAACGCGGTCGGGCGCGTGGGGGCCAACCGTTATGAGACGCCGACGGGGCAGGTGCTGACGCCGGCCGGGCGCCAGGTCGAGCTGCCCGGGATGCGTCCGCAAGCGCTTGCGCTGAGCCCGGACGGCCGGCTGCTGGCTGCGGCGGGCAAGACCAACGCGCTGGTCCTGATCGATCCGGGCAGCGGCCGGATTTTGCAGACCGTGCGGCTGGTGGCTGGGGTTTCGAATTCGATTACGGCGGAGATGAGCCTGGCGGGGCTTTTATTCTCGCCGGACGGGCGGCGGATCTATCTTTCAAACGCGGGTGGAAGCGTCTGGGTGTTTCCGGTGGACGGGCAGGGCCGGGGGGGGCGGCCCGAGGTGATGCCGATACCCGACGCGAAGGCGCCGCGGCGGAGGCAGGAGATTCCGATGGGGCTCGCGTTATCCGGGGACGGAGGGCGGCTGTATGTGGCGGGCAACCTGGGCAATCGGCTGCATGAGCTGGACACGCGGACCGGGCAGGTCCTTCGGTCCTGGGACACGGGTGTGGCGCCGTACGATGTGGGGCTGGCAGGGGGGAAGGCCTACGTGAGCAACAGCGGCGGGCGGCGTCCGTCGCCGGGGGCGGAGACTGTCGCTCCGGCCGGGAAAGGCACCACCGTGAGGGTGGATGAGGTCAGGCACATCCCCAATGAAGGCTCGGTGACAGTGATCGACCTGAGGAGCGGCGAGGTGCGGGGCGAGATCATGGTGGAGCTGAACCCCTCGGCGCTGGCGGTATCGCCCGATGGGAGGCACGTCGTCGTTGCGAACACGGGCAGCGACACGCTGAGCGTCATCGATGTCCGGACGGATCGTGTGGTGGAGAAAATCTGGGCGCGCCAGACCCCGGCCGATCTGTTCGGGGCCCAGCCGAACGCGCTGGCCTTCGATCCCTCCGGCCGGCGGCTCTATGTGTGCAATGGGACCCAGAACGCCGTGGCTGTGATCCGGTTCGATCCGGCCAGGAACGCCTCGGGGGTAGCTGGGCTGATTCCGGCCGGCTGGTTTCCGGGCGCGGTGCAGTACGATCCGGGGCGCCGGGCGCTGTGCGTGGCGAACATCAAGGGCATTGGGGCGGCGAAGGCCTTCGGGCCCAAGGATTCCGTGAAGCTCAACACCAAGGATTTCTTCGGCACCGTCTCGCTGATCCCGGCGCCGTCGCGGCTGCGGCTGGCGGCTCTGACGGCGGATGCGCGGAGGAACATGCACTACCCGAGGATGCGAGAGGCGTTGCTTCCGCCGCGCGCGGGGCAGCGTGCGCGGCCGGTGCCGGAGCGGGCGGGCGAGCCCAGCGTGTTTCGGCATGTGATCTATGTCATCAAGGAGAATCGGAGCTATGACCAGGTGCTGGGAGACATGCCGGAGGGCAACGGCGACGCCGGGCTGTGCATCTTTGGCGAGCGCTACACGCCCAACCAGCACAAGATCGCGCGCGAGTTTGTTTTGCTGGATAACACCTACTGCTCGGGGGTGCAGAGCGCCGATGGCCACCAGTGGACGGACAGCGCGATCGCCAGCGCGTATGTCGAGCGCCAGCTCACCTCGGGGAGCCCGCGGAGCTACCCGGGGGCCAAGAGCGAGGACAACATCGATGCGCTGGCATGGGCTTCGTCGGGCTTTTTGTGGGACAACGCGCTGGCGCACGGGAAGAGATTTCGGAACTACGGCGAATGGATGATGTCGGAGGCGGGCTGGGCGGATCGGGCGCGAAAGGGGCGTGTGGCCTGGAGCGATTTCTGGCGGGAGCATCAGACTGGCGGAGGACGGGTGCGCCTGCGGAGCCGTCCGGGGATCGAGTCGCTGCGGGCGCACAGCAACACCAACACCGTGGGGTGGGACCTGAAAGTGCCGGATGTGATGCGCGCGGCCGAGTTTATCCGCGAGCTGCGGCAGTTCGAGGCCGGCGGCGGTTTTCCGGAACTGACCATCCTGTTTCTGCCCAACGACCACACGGGGGGCACCCGCGGGGAGTATCCGACGCCGGGGGCGCAGATTGCGGACAACGATCTGGCGCTGGGGCAGGTGGTCGAAGCGGTGACGCGGAGCCGGTTCTGGCCGGAGACGTGCCTGTTCGCGATCGAGGACGATCCGCAGGCCGGCTGGGATCACGTGAGTGGATACCGCACGACCTGTTTTGTCGTAAGCCCCTACACGAAGCGCCGCCAGACGATCAGCACCCCCTACAACCAGACCAGCCTCGTGCGGACGATCGAGCTGATCCTGGGTCTGCCGCCGATGAACCAGCTCGATGCGTCGGCCACGCCCATGGCGGATTGTTTCACCGAGACGCCCGATTTCACGCCCTTCACCTGCGTACCGAACCGCGTGCCGCTGGATCAGCTGAATCCCGAGCCGAAGGCGGTCGCCGATTCAGTGCTGCGCCAGGATGCGCTGGTGTCGAGCCGCTTGCCGCTCGATGAAGTGGATCGCTGTCCGGAAGATGTCCTGAACCGGATCCTGTGGCGCGCCATGAAGGGGCCGGCGGCGCCCTATCCTGAATGGGCGGTGAAGGCGGTGGATGACGATTGAACCGGGGCGGTCATTCGCCGCTTGCCTTGGGGCGAGGGGCGTGAGAAGGAAGGGGCATGACCATCGAGCGGTCCAGGAATGCACAGCGGGAGCCATGGGTGGGGGCAGCCATGGCCGGCGCCGGATGGGCGATGGCCGGTCGCGCGAGGGCACAGGAAGGCGAGGGGGAGGATCGGTCCAGCCGGATCAAGCTCGGCTTCGACATTCTCTGCGTGCGATCCTGGAGATGGAAAGCGCCGGCGCTGCTGGCCTACGCGGCAGCCCAGCAGGTCGACATGCTGATGTTTTCCGGGCTGGGCGCGATGGAGCGGCTGGAGGCGAGCTATCTTCAGGCATTGCGAGCGCAGGCCGAGGCGGCGGGGATCGAGCTCCAGATCGGCACGGGGAGCATCTGCCCGGGCTCGCGGCTGTTCAACCCGCAAGCCGGCACGGCGGAGGACCAGCTCAGCCAGGCGATCCAGGTTGCCGGGTGGCTGGGGGCGCGGGTGATCCGCTGCGTGCTGGGATCCTACGAGGACCGTTTGAGCCCGGAGGGGATCTCGTCCCGGGTGCTGGAGGTGGTCGAGGCGCTGAAGAACTGCCGCAGCCGCGCGCTTGATGCGGGCGTGAAGATCGCGGTGGAGAATCACGCAGGCGATCTGCGGGCGTCCGAGCTGGCGGGGCTGATCGAGGAGGCGGGGCGGGATTTTGTCGGGGCGAGCGTGGATGCCGGGAACGCGGTCCTGAGCCTGGAGGATCCGCTGGACCACCTGGAGGTGTTGGGACCGTATGCGATCACGACAGGGATTCGGGATTCGGCGATCTGGGAGGTGCGGGAAGGGGCGGCGGTGCAATGGACGGCGCTGGGTCAGGGCCAGGTGAACTTCCGGGCGTATGTCCGGCGGTTCGCGCAGCTCTGTCCGGAGGCGGTGTTTTGCGTGCGAACGGTCTCGGGGGTCAACCTCAACCTGCCGTATCTGGTGCCCAGCTACTGGAAGGCCTATCCCGCGGTGCCGGCCCGGGATCTGATGCGGTTCATCCGGCTGGCTCGGCAGGGGCAGCCGCGCGAGCCGTGGGCGCCGCCGGCGATGTTCGATGCGGAGCTGGCGGAGAAGGAGTACCAGAAGCTGGAGCTTGAACGCAGCCTGGCCTATGGGCGCGAGGTTCTGGGGCTGGGGCGGAAGGCCGTCGCCCGGTAAGGACTGCGCGATCCGGCGGCGGCAGCGCTGAAAAGGAAGGCGGATGTCTGGACAGTCTGTCCAGACATCTAATCCGCGGCTTGATTCCGCCACCGCCCGGCTGGACAATACGATCCATTGAAAACGATCCTGCGTGCCAGTGAGATGGGAATCGTGCGGCGGAAGGCGGGGAGACTGCCGGCTGGGCGCGCGGTTGCCCGGTGGCGATGGCCGATGTGGTTGGTTGCGGGGCTGTGCATGGTCTCCCCAGGCATTCCGCAGTGCACCGGAGCGAATCCGGTCCCAAGGGAAACGGGGGGCGAGGCGGGGCCGGAGCGGCTGGCCCATTGGGACTTCAACGGGTCGATCTGGGGCGGCGATCGCGGCCAGTGGCCGCTGAGCCACTCGAACATCTGGGTGGTGCCGGGGGTGGACGGTACCGCCTTGCGCCTGCATCACGCGCGGCCGGCGCTGCTGAGCTATCGCGAGGCGGAATCGGACGGGCGCCTGAATCTGGCGTTCGGAACGGGATCGGTTCGGTTCTGGTTCCGGCCGGACTGGAGCAGTGCAACGGCCGGAGGATCGGGGCCGGGCGCGCCGGGGATGTTTCTCGAGGCAGGCGTCTGGAGCCCGCCCCCGCCGCGATACGGGTGGTGGGGATTTTACGTGAACGGCCAGGGCACAGAGATCGGATTCGCTGCACAAACCAACGGGGCAGGATCGACATTCCTCACGCATCCGATCCGGTGGGTGTCCAACCAGTGGCATGAGATCACGCTGGCCTACAGCGCGCGGATGACGGCCTTGTACATCGACGGCAGGCGGGTGGCGCAGGGCAGCGGCGTGAGCGCTTATCCGGGGCCGGCGATCCGGGCGGGCGGTTTCTTTGTCGGGTGCGGCCGGGCGGGAGACGGGCAGGTGCGAGGCACGCTGGACGAGCTGGAGACGTTCAGCTACCCGCTGGGTCCGGCCGAGGCGTGGGCGAGCCGGGAGGTGTTGAGCGCGGAGGCGCAAACCGATCCTCCCGCGGTCATGCTTCGATGGCGGGCGGCTCCGAGCGAGCCGATGCCGATCCGCCGGCGCGCCTGGGGGGAGACGAACTGGATCAACCTGCCGTCGGGTCCGGGCGGCTGGAGCCGACGGGATACGAACGGCGTGGTTTTGGGGGGGCGATATGAGTATTGGGTGGGAGACCGCTATCTGCTGGCAGGGGTGCGCGCCGCTCCGGTCGAGCATCGAGGGGGGATTTTGTTGCTGGTGGACGAGACGGTGGCGGGGGATCTGCGGGTGGAGCTCGAGCGGTTGCGGGAGGACCTCGCGGGAGACGGGTGGACGGTCACGCGGTTCGATGCGCCGCGCCACAACGACGCGAGCTGGGGGGAAAATCCGTCCCGGATCGAGAAGATCCGCAATTGGGTGCAGGCGGCAGCCAGCGGGGGGCAGGGCGGCACGCGTGCGATCTATATCGTGGGCCATGTGGCCATTCCGTATGCGGGTCCGATCAACCCGGACGGGCATGGGGCGCGGCTATGGCCGGTGGATGGCGTTTACGGGCTGGTGAGCCGGCCCGAATTGTGGACGGACACGGCCGAGTCCCGGGCGAGCCAGCCGCCCAATCTGCCCGGCGACGGCCGGTTCGATCAGGGCCGGTATCCGGCAGCGATGGATCTGGTGGTGGGGCGGGTGGATTTTGCGGGGCTCGAGGTTTTCAGGAGGAGCACGGCCCGGGAGGGCGCCCCGGCGTCGGAGACGGATCTGCTCCGGCGGTATCTGGACAAGGCTCACCGCTACCGGCACGGGGCGATCCGATTCGAGGAGCGGGCCGTGGCGGCCGGATATTTCATGGGCGCGATGGAAGTGGTCAACGAGAACCTGTATCGGCTGGCGCAGCGGCACGCGAGCCGATGCTTTGGCGGGGATGCAACTCGGGTGAGGGAAGGGGATGTCTTTGCGGGTGGGATTCCGGCGGTCTGGGGGTTGCAGGGCGGATACAGCTCGGTCGACACATTGAACTGCTGCGGGCATCCGCATTCGCACGCCGCGGCGCACCTGGCGGATCCGGCGCGGGAACACGGAGCGGCGTTTCTGATGGTGGACGGCTCTTATTTGGGGGACTGGAACACGCCGGACAATTTTTTGCGCGCATGTCTGGCGACGCCCAGCCGCGGTCTCGGGATCATCTGGGCCCGAAACCCGGCGGTGCGTCTGGAGGCGATGGGGCTGGGCGAGCCGGTGGCGACGGGGCTGCGTCGGACGATGAACGAGCCGACGTCCTTCGGCGCGACAGCAAGCTTGTTCCTGGGTTGGCTGGGGGATCCGACGCTGCGGCTGCAGGTGGTTGCGCCGCCGGGCCGGGTGCAGGCCCGGCGGACGGGCTCCGGGGTCAGCCTGGAATGGGATGCGGCAGCGGAGCCGGGAGCGAGCTACTGGATTTATCGATCGCGGAACGGATTGGATGGGCCCTTCGATCGGCTGAACACGGAGGCGCTGGCGACCACGCGCTGGGAGGATCCGGGCGCGCCGGAGGGGCCCAAGCTGTACCAGGTCCGCGCCGCGGCATTGAGGGTGACCGGGAGCGGATCGTTCACGAACCTGAGCCAGGGGGTGTTTGCCCGAGTGGATCGGTGAAGAGATCGAGCTGGGTGGAGCCGGGCCGCCGGAAGGCGGCGGTGGAGAGAGCGGGGCTTTCGGCCGGCAGGCGGCTCCGGCGGCATGCGACGGCAAAAAGGCGAGCCAGCTGCTCGGCCCAGATGCCTTCGCCACTGAACCGGAGTCCAAAGCGGGGATCGTTGAGCTTGCCGCCATGCAAGGCGCGGACGCGGTCGAGGATTTTCTGTTGTTTTTGGGGCTCTTCGCGGGCGAGCCAATCGGTGAAGACATCGGCGACGGCGAGGGGCAACCGGAGAGGTTCCATGCCGGCCCACTGGGCGCCAGCCTGGGCGGCGGCGGCGATTACTCCGGGGATTTCATGGTCTGTGAGCCCTGGGATGATGGGCGCCATGAGAACGCCGACAGGCACGCCGTGGCGGCGGAGAGTTGCGATGGCATCGAGCCGCCGGGCGGGGCTCGAAGTGCGCGGCTCGAGGCGGCGCAGCAGATCGCTATCGAGCGAAGTGATCGAGAGGGCGACCGCGACAGCGCGGTGGCGGGCCAGATCGGCCAGGAGATCGATGTCGCGGGTGACGAGGGCGTTTTTGGTGACCAGACAGACGGGGTGGCGGCAGGCGGCGAGGACCTTGAGGCAATGGCGCGTGATCTCGAGCCGGCGCTCGACTGGCTGGTAAGGATCTGTCACGCCGCTCAGCGTGAGAGTTTGCGGGGTCCAGCGGCGAGAGGCCAGCTCGCGACGGAGGAGCGCGGGGGCGTTGGTTTTAACCAGGATCCGGGTCTCGAAGTCGAGCCCGGCGGAGAACCCGAGGTATTCGTGTGTGGGGCGGGCGAAGCAGTAGGCACAGCCGTGCTCGCAGCCGCGGTATGGGTTGACGCTGGCTGAAAAGGGGAGGTCCGGACTCCGGTTGCGGGTGATGACCGATTGGGAGCAATCCTGGTAGAACGAAGTGCGCGGGTCGGGATCGGCCGACGGATCCCAGTCCGCGTCCCGCTCGAGGAACAGGGGCTTGAAGCGGTTGGGGGGGTTGATGGCTGCGCCGCGGCCGCGGGGGGATGGCGGTCGGGAGCCATGGGGGGCAGGCTTCATGCCGGACGATCGTCCGCGCCGGGACAGGCTCGAGGCCCGGGATCGCTGCAGCCGATTTCCTCCATCGACCGGGCGCCGCCGAGGCGGTGCCCGAGGCGTGAACGCGAAGGAGTCATGAGCGCCGGAAGATGGCCTCGCGGCCGGTCAGCAACAGCAGGATCACCAGCACGGTGAAAGGCAGCAAGGCCAGGAGGTCCGAGTGGGAGCCGGCGTAGAGTGGATTCCAGCGCTCGGACAGGGATGTCATGGCATCAATGAAGAAGCCGAGGAATCCGGCCAGGAAAGCGATGAGAATGCCGGCGATGGCGCCGCCGGCGATGTAGCCGGAGGCGAGCAGCACGCCGGGGCTGCGGTCGCCTTCGGCGGCGAGCTGTTCGGGGGTCATTTTCGCGGCGGCATGTTTCCGGGCGAGGTAGCGGTCGACGAGCAGGCGGACCAGGCCGCCCACGAAAATGGGGGCGGAGGAGGACAGGGGCAGATACACGCCCACAGCGAAGGCGAGGGAAGGGATGCCGGACATCTCGAGGACGACGGCGATCATGACACCGAGCAGCACGAGCGCCCAGGGGAGCTCCTGGCTGAGGATGCCTTTGATGATGTAAGACATGAGGACGGCCTTGGGTGCCTGGAACTTGCTCACCGTGGAGCCGTCGGGCCGCCGGGAGTAGACCCCATTGATGCCGGGATCGACCAGATAGATGGGTGTTCCAGAGGCATCGACGAGGTAGCGGCCGGTCGGGCCTGCTTGAGGGCTGGTGTTGTGCCAGACGTGGTATTGGGCCGGATCCGCCGCGCCTTGCCGGCCCAGCAGGCTTTCGCGGGAACCCCATTCGGACGGGGGCGCGCGCAAGGATGCGGGGAAGTGCTCGCGCACGCGCCAGAGGATTGCGGAGTTGGTCCCGACCAGGTAATCGCCGGCTGGAAGGAGCGGAGAGCCATCCGCGCCGGCAACGGCGGAGGCCAAAGGAAGCCACTGGAAAGGGCCGCCCTCGGGCATTGCGATGGATCTCCATGCGTCTGGCCAGGGAGCGGTGGAATAGGGGCCGGCGGCGGTCAGGGGGCTTTCGATTCTCTCGAGCGTGATGCGGGGCACGTAGACCGTGCTCTCCTGGTTGAGGCGGAGGAGAATGGGGCCGAGAATCAGGGCGGAGCCGAGGGCGCCGATGAGGATGCTGATCTGCTGGAGGCGGGGGGTGGCGCCGACGAGAAAGCCGGTCTTGAGATCCTGAGACGTGGTGCCGGCATTGGAGGCGGCGATGCAGACAATGCCGCCAACGGAGAGGGCCGTCAGGTAATAGGCCGGCTGGGTCCACTCCAGCTTCCAGAAGCACAGGCAGGTCAGCAGCAGTGTCGCAACGGTCATCCCTGAAATCGGATTCGAGGAAGAGCCGATCTCGCCGGTCAGCCTGGACGAGACGGTGGCGAAGAGGAATCCGAAGGACACGATGAGGATGGCGCCGACCAGGTTCATGTGGAGCGGCGGGGCCAAGGTGATCATCACGACCAGGCCGGCGATTCCCGCCAGGACGGCGCCCAGGGGCAGATCCTGGTCCGTGCGCAGCGGGGCATGTCCGCCCCGGCGCGCGGCGCGGACGGCGGCCAGCCCGCCCTGGATGCCCTGCCAGATGACCGGCAAGGAGCGGAGGACGCTGATGATGCCTCCGGCCGCAACCGCCCCAGCGCCGATGTAGAGAACGTAGGCGCCGCGGATGTCGTCCGGGCCCATGTCGCGGATGAGCATCGAGCCGGGGGGGAGGACCTGCTCGAGGCCGGCGCCGAAGAACCGGATGGCGGGGATGAGCACCAGGTAGGCGAGGACGCCCCCGGCGCACATGATGGCGGCCAGGCGGGGCCCGATGATGTAGCCCACGCCGAGGAGCTCGGGCGAGATCTCGGCCCCGACCGAGGCGCCGGCAAAGGACGATCCGAAGATCTTCTGGGGAATCTCCTTCCAGGCCTTGAAGGCGGTCATCAGGGTTTTATAGGCCAGGCCAATGGCGAAGCCGAAGAAGATGATGTAGGCGCCTCGGTGGTCGGAGGCGGCGGAGGCCTGGCCATGGGGAAGGCCGGCGCCAGCCTGCGCGGTGGCTCGCGATTCGGCGGAAGCGCCGGCCTTGAGAACCTCGGCGCAGGCGGTGCCTTCGGGGTATTTGAGGATGCCGTGCTGCTGGACGATCAGGGCCCGGCGCAACGGGATCATCATCAGAATGCCCAGGAGCCCGCCGAGGACGGCGACCAGGGTAACCCGGGTGACCTCGAGGTCAAAGCCAAGGATCAGGATGGCCGGCATGGTGACGCCCACGCCAAAGGCGATCGATTCGCCGGCCGAGCCGGCGGTCTGGACAATGTTGTTTTCGAGGATGGTCGAGGCGCGAAGTCCAAACCGGGAGAGGATGCGAAAGAGCGTGATCGCGATGACGGCGACGGGGATCGAGGCGCTGACCGTGAGGCCGACCTTCAGAACCAGGTAGAGCGAGGAGGCCCCGAACACCATGCCCAGGACCGTGCCGACCAGCACGGGGAGGGCCGAGAACTCCCGCATCCGGGCTGCCGGCGGGATGTAGGGCTGGAAGCCGGCAGGCGCTTGCGGGCCCGATGGTGGAGACGGTGCGGTAGGGGCCATGCGGAGGTGCTGTGGGTCTTCCCGGGCGGCGCCGTGGAGCGTCGGCGGACGGCGCGTGAAGGAATTAGCGGACCGGTGTCCAGCCCTGGTTGGGGATGAACTCGCGGCTGCCGGTATCGGTCTTGCAGCCGGCCAGCCCGAGGGTGAGAGCCAGGAGAATCCACAGACATGCTTTTGCCATGGAAAAATTCTTAGGCTAACCTTATCGTCAAGGCAAGATGGATGTGCTGATTGGGGGCCTATGACAAACCAGCATCAATCGTTGCAGGGCCAGCTCCTGCTGGATGGGGGCAAGCTGCGGGGATCGTTTTTTCATCGGACGGTGGTCCTGATTTGCCAGCACGACGAGGAGGGTGCGTTTGGGCTGGTGCTGAACCGCGCGACAGGCAACACGGTGGGGGAGGTGCTGGTGGCGAACCTGCCGGCGGCCATCAAGTCGCAGCCCCTGTATCTGGGCGGGCCGGTTCAGCCGACGGCGCTGAGCTATCTTTGGTCGGACGTGGATCTGCCCGACGCGAACGTGATGCCTTGCCTGCGCCTGGAGCATTCGGTGGACCTGCTGGCGGATTGGGGGGAGGCGCACTCTCCGACTCGCAAGGTGCGGCTGTTTGCGGGCTACGCGGGCTGGAGCCCGGGCCAGCTGGAGGACGAGATGCGAAGGGATGCCTGGCTGGTGCACCCGGCCTCGCTGGACCTGGTTTTCCACCAGGAGCCGGCCCAGGTATGGCGGCTGATCCTGGGCCGGAAAGGCAAGGAATACCGGCTGCTGGCCGATTCGCCGGAGGACCTGAGCCTGAACTGAGGCCGGCCGGCACGCGCGCGATGCCGAAAGGTTTTTGTTGGCAGCACGGCCGAGGTCTTTTAGACTGGAGCGGATCCAGTCGAACAACAGCGATAGCAGCGAGGCAACTATGGATTTAAGTTTTTCTTGTCCCAACTGCCGTCAGGCGATGATTGTGGATGCGAGCGGGGCCGGTTCGGAGGTCAACTGCCCGTCGTGCGGGATGGCGGTGAAGGTGCCGGAGCCGGACGTCACCAACATTGTGCCCCACAATCCGATCGCCTCATCCGCGGCAGCCCGAGAGGAGAGGCATTACTCCGTGCCAGTCCGCGAGGGCCCGACCGAGGTCCTGATCAAGAAGCCGAATCCGGCCCTGGGCGCGACCGTGAGCGAAGGCCCCCTCCAGATGCGGATCCGGTCGATTCGGCGGACGGACTGCATGGAGGTGGGCCATGACCGGTTCGACGACAAGGTCTCGGAATTCCTCGCGCAGGTGGGCGAGCAGAACATCATCAGCATCAACTCGCTCGCCTACACGCATCTGGACATGGCGACCCGGCAGCTGATGACGGATTACGGAGTGATGATTGTCTACAAGGGCTAGAAGCGATCCTTGAGGCGCTGCCACCAGGACGAGTTGGTGAGGATGACGAAGGGGACGGGCGGGCTTCGGACGCTTCCGGCCGGGTTGGATACGGTCACCGAGTAGAGGCCCGCCTGATCGGGCGAAACGCGGCGAAGCTGGAGCGTTGCCGATTCCGAATCGAGCAGGTTCGTCTCGTTGAAATGCCACAAGAACCGCAGCGGCGGGCTGCCGGTGGCGGTCACGGAGAAGGTGGCGTCCTTGCCCGGCCGATTCGTTTGTGGGGCTGGCGGAGAGACGAGAACGGGCGGGTAGAGGAGGGAGAGGTGAGCGGGCAGGCTCGTGATGCTGCCAGCCAGATTGGTCACCACGACGCGGTACTCACCGGTGTGCTGCGGGCCGAGGTTGGAGACGACGAGGCTGTCGGCGAGGGCGTTGGACAGGAGCTGCTGCCCGAAGAACCACTGGTAGCCGGCCGGGCCGGTGCTGGCGACCGTCGAGTTGAACACCGCCTTCTGCCCCGCCACGCCCGCCACGCTTTTCGGCGAGGAAGAGAAAACGGGAGGAAGGACCACGATGACGGGGACGGGCGCGGTGGAGACCCGGCCGGCGGGATTGGATACGACGACCGAGTAATTGCCCGCGTTGGTGGCCTGTGCGCTGGACAGGGTGAGGGCCTGGCCGGTGGCGCCCGGGATATTCGATCCGTTCACCTGCCACTGGTACTGGACAGGCACGGCGCTGGCTGCCTCGACTGTGAGCTGCAAGGGGCTGCCCGCGACCACGGTGCGGGGCTGGGGCGGGGATTTAATTTCGGGGGCTGTGACGACGGTGAGGTTGGCGACGGCGCTGGTGACGGCGCCGGCGGGGTTGGAGACGATGACCGCGTAAGGGCCGGCCTGAGAGGCCTGGATCTGGGGCAGAGCCAGGTCCGGTGAGATGGCCCCGGCCAAGTTGGTGGACTGGAAGGTCCACTGGTAGGTGAGGGGGCCGAGGCTGCTGGCGGTGACCCGGAGCACGACATTGGATTTGACGGTGGCGAACATGTCTTTGGGGCCGGTGGTGATGAGGGGCGGCACCATGACCTTGAGAGTGGCGGGGAGGCTGACGAGGCGTTCGGCGGCGTTGGTGAGGACAGCGGTGTAGTGGCCGGCTTGGTCGGGTCGGGCTTCAGGGATGGCGAGCGTGAGCTGGTCGGCTCCGGCCACATTGGTTCCGTTGAGCTGCCATTGGCACCCAATCGGCCCGGCGCCCTTGACCTGGACCTCGAAGGTGACAGGCCGGTGCTGGATGACCAGCTGGCTTTCGGGCTGGCGGGTGATGACCAGGAGGACCTTGCCGCGGCGGGCCGCATCGGCACGGAACATGGGCCAGGGGCTCTGGGCGGGCGCACCGGCGCCGCGCAATGCGTAGAGGACGCCTTCCTCGTCGCCGAAGAGCACATTGCCTTCGGGGGTCAGGACAGGGGAGGACCGGATGATGCCGCGGGCGGTGTGGATCCATTTCTTGGAGCCCTCGGGGCTGACGGCGTAGAGCTTGCCTTCGTCCGAGCCGACATAGATGGTGCCGTCGGCAGCCACGGCGGGGGTGGACTGAACGAGGTCGCCGGTGGCCAGAGCCCATTTGCGTGTTCCGTCGGGGCTGAAGGCGTAGAGCTTGGTGTCCCAGGAACCGATGTAAATCGAGCCATCAGGGGCCAGGACGGGCGACGAGTAGAGGTGGCCATCGGAGGCGGCCTCCCATAAACGTTCGCCGGCGGGCGAGAGCGCGTAGAGGCGGCCGTTGGCGGAGCCGACGTAGATGGTCTGATCCAGGCCGATCGCGGGAGAGGATGCGACGTAGTGGCCGGTGGGGAACGACCAGAGAAGCTTGCCTTGGGGAGAAACGGCGTAGAGGTGGCGGTCGTGGGAGCCGAAATAGACTGTGCCGTCGATCCCGATCGCCGGTGAGGACCGCACATAGCCTCCGGCATAGAACCGCCACAAGGGCGCGCCATTCGGGGTCAGAGCATGAAGATGCCCGTCGTCGGAGCCGACGTAGATCGTTCCGTCCAAGGCGAGGGCGGGAGAGGAGCAGACCCGATCCCCGGCGGCGTAGGTCCAACGGACGGCGCCGGTTGGGCTCAAGGCGTAGACGTGGTGGTCGTAGGAACCGCAGTAGATCGTGCCGTCGGCGCCCACGGCGGGCGTGCCGGGCATGGATCCAAAGGAGCGGTAGCGCCATTTGAGGGCGCCGTTGCGTCCGATCGCCAACAGGTCGCGGCCGGCGCCCACGTAGATGGTGCCGTCCTTGCCGATGGATGGGGAGCCGCCGATCCGGCCGCGGGTTTCCAGCTCCCAGAGCCGGCTGCCGGCGGGCTGAGCCAGCACGGCGGCCCCGCCCAGCGCGATCGAAAGCGCGAGCGCGAACGCGCGGCCATAATCGTGGATGCGCATGCCTGGGAGGATTCTGGACGGCCGCGCGGTCAAAATCAAGCTTGGCCCGGGCTCAAACCAGGAGGAGGCGGGAGGCGCCGGCGATGGGGCGAAAGACATCGGCCTGGATGCCTTGGCGGGCGAAGGCGCGGACCAGGCCGGCGGTGTGGGGCGCCTGGACCAGGATCATGATGCATCCGCCGAGCCCGGCTCCGGCGAGCTGGGCTCCCTGGACACCCGGCTGGCGGAGCGCCAGGTCGACCATCCGGTCCATCTCCGGCAGGCTGCAGGCATAGGAGCCAGGCAAGCCGGCCAGATCGGCTTCCGGCGACTTCCGATCGGCCAGGTCGGTCAGCGCGCGGGCGGCGTCCTGCGGATGGAACCGGCGGGACCGTCCATCCGCGTCGGTGCGGCTGACGCGGTCGCCCTCGTGGGAGAGGCTCATGAGGCGGCCCAATCCGGCGGCATCGTTTCGGCGGAGAAGATCGATGCAGCGGCGGGCGCGATCCATTTCGGACAGGCCGAACAGGACGACATCGCGCACGGCATAGCCGTTGGGCGGGGCGCTATGGGATTCGAGGAGGCGCTCGAGCCTTTCGCGATCGGGGGAGGGGGCCTGGCGGGCGAGCTGAAGGGCCTGGGATCGGTTGAGGCGGGCGGGCAGGCCCGCCAGCATCCGGAGGAACACAGGCTCGGGAAGGCCGAGGCGGACGGGATCCAGATCGCGCAGGTGGGCGATGGGATCGGCGATCTCGGGGTGGTGCAAGCGGCACCAGACCCGGCCGAGATGATAGGCGGCAACCTGGGCGTTGAACCGGTGGCGCGCCTGCGCGGATTTGCCGGCGTAGACGCCCGAGTTGCAGACGACCAAGTCATGGTCCGGCAGGAAGGGCGCTGCCGCCTCGAGCCGGAAAGGGAAGAAGCCGACCCGCGTCACATAGCCGCGCCGGGACAGCTTGATGGCGGCGTGGTCCGCAGCGCCGCCGCGGGTGCCGACGAACCACTCGCCTTCGCCGCACAAGCTGACCAGGCGCCGGGCGCTGACGGGCAGTTGGTTGAAGGCGATGGTGGCTTCGGCGGCGGCCACGACCAGGGCCGACGAGGAGCTCAACCCGGCGCCCATGGGGATCTCGCCGCCCACGACTGCGTCGAACCCGCGCAGCCGGCGGTGCCGGAACAGCTCCTGGAGACGGAGGATGGAGGCCTTGGTGTAATTGACCCAGTCGCCCCGTGCGCGGTCGAGAAGCCGGTGGAGCCGGGGGCCGTCGATGACGCGATGCCAGTCTTCCCAGTCGACGCTGGCCACCAGGTCCGACAAGCGGAAGTGGTGCTCGGCGAACTGGGCGCCATCGACGTTGACGAGGCGGATGAGATCGTCGGTTCGGGGTGCGGCGGCGAGGATGATCTCGCGGTTGATGGCGAGCACATTGACGCTGCCGCCCTGGTGATCGATGTGGCGTCCGAGGAGGTTGATGCGGCCCGGGGACCGAAAGACGGCGGTGCGCGACTGAGCGCCGAACCGCTGGGCGAAGGCGGCGAGCACCTTGGCGTAGAGGTTCTGGGCCGGGGGGGCGCCATACCACCGGCGGAGCATCCGGCGCGCTTGGGCGGACGGCGCGGCGAGCATCGCCATCCATTCCTCGGCCCGAGCCAGGCCATGGCCCTCGGCAGTGAGGGCGGTCTCCTCCGACTCGCGTTCTCGACAAACCTCCTCGATGGCGTGCAACTCGGCGGGGCAGTTGAACGCCATGAGCCCGCGGGAATCGGGGACGGGGAACCCGATGATCCGAGCGGGCGGGGTGCCGCGCATGAGGATCTCGATGGTGTCGGTGAGGTATTCCTCCTGATTGGAGAGGCGCGGTTTGAGGTGGTCCAAGGCCGCCAGCAGGGCGGGCGCGCGGAAGACATAAGTGGAGAGGTTGACCTGGTTGAAAACTTCGAGAGCCTGCTCGACAGGGACGGAGCGGCTGCCTGCCTGGAGACGTCCGGAGCGGTCGGCTTCCGGCACCCGAGACTGGAACTGCTGCCGGCTCAGGCCCCGGTCCGAATTGGACGTCAGATCGAGCCATTCGAGCAGGCGCAGGGCTCGCCTCTCGTCCAGGCCAGCCCGCACGATGGAATCGATTTCGGCGCCATCGAGCCGGGCCGCCCGCCGGAATCGGGCCTGGAGCCGGGCCAGGACCTGGAGGCGGCGGAGCTCGGCCAGCTCGAGAATGCCCGTGATCTGCCCGGAGGGGGTCTGGAGAATGATGCCGCCCGAGGAATGGGGAGGGCGCGGTGCGGTGGCGATGGTGAGATCGGCATCGGACTGGCGGTGGCGGGCGAGCAGCTGCTGGACGACGTCCGGCTCGATGACCTTGTCGCCGGCCACGACCAGCAGGTCGCCCTCATGGCGCAACCGCTCCAGAACGGCTGCGCCGATCCGGGCCGCATGCCCTGTGCCGAGCGGCTGTTCCTGGAATGCAAACACGGTGTCGGGAAAGCGCCGGGTGATGGTGGCCATGACTTCCGGCGCGCGGTGTCCGACCACGACGACGTTGAATCGCGCTCCGCCCAGGTTATACGTCTCCAGAGCACGGATGATGACGGGTGTGCCGAGCAGGGCCTGGCAGACCTTGGGATGGTCTCCCTCGCCCATGCGTGTGCCGCGGCCTGCTGCCAGGATCAGGGTCGCCCACGGCCGCCTCGGAGATGTTTCGGTGCCCATGCCAGTCGGTATCTATAGCCAAACGATGGAGGGGAAGTCGAACGCGGAATGGCGGCCGGTGCTCAGAGGCCCCAGCCAGGGCGGAACTCGGGGCGGAGGAGCTGGTTGGCCGGCGGGTGGTTGGTGAATCGTCCGGCGGCGCCATCCCATTCGAGCCGGGTCCCCAGGCACCGGATGGCGATGATGCCGAGCAGGGCGATCTCGGTCAGCGGGCCGCCGTAATCGAAGCGCGAGCCCGGCGATCCGCCCTTGCGGATGGCATCGAGCCAGTCGGCGTGATGGCCCGGGACGCGAGGGAGGGTCTTGGGCGGGCGCCGGTAGGCGTCCATTTTCGCGTCAGGGATGAGGCGGAGGCCGCCCGCGCCGTGCGATCCATGGAGGATGGCGCCTCGATCGCCGATGACGATCGCGCCGGTGGGCGGGACCTGATCGTCCGGATCGAGCTCCGCGGGCCGAGGCAGCTTTTCGACGCCATCGTGCCAGACCAGCCGGACAGGACCGCGCGATCCTCGAGCGGGAAATTCGAAGGTCACGACCGAGCCGGCCGGGAAGGTGTCGGCGTGCCGGACCGGGTCGTAATTCCTGGCTTCGGCCCGGATGGCGATGGGCGATCCCAGGTCCAATGCCCAGAAGGATGGATCCACGACGTGGCAGACCCAGTCGCCAATCGCGCCGCAACCGAACGGCATCCAGCCGCGCCATTTGCCGGGCAGATAGGCGGGGTGGTAGGGGCGGTGCTGGGCCGGCCCCAGCCAGAGGTCCCAATCGAGAGAGTCGGGCACGGGATGCTTCTCGCGCAGGAGCGGGAGCTGATCGATCTTGCAGTGGTTGGCGCTGCTGGCGGCATGGATCGTATGCACGTTGCCGATGGCGCCGTCCTGGATCCATTCGCGGAAGGTGCGGATCGTGTCGCTGGAATGGCCCTGGTTGCCGAGCTGGGTGACGACGCGATGGCGGCGAGCAGCCTGGACGAGCTGGCGCACCTCGTGGATGGAATGGGCCAGCGGCTTTTCGCAGTAGACATGCTTGCCGCGGCGGATGGCATCCATGGCCACCGCGGCGTGGGTATGATCGGGGGTCGAGATCGTGACGGCGTCGATGGACGGGCCCATTTGGTCGAGCAGGGCGCGGTAATCCTGGAACGTTTTGGCCTGGGGATGGGCGCTGCGGGCGCTCGCCATGCGGGCGGTGTCGACGTCGCACAGCGCCACAACAGACTCTCCGCGGACGCCGCTGAGGTTGGCGGCGCCTCGCCCGGCGACGCCGATGCAGGCGATCTGGAGCCGTGAATTCGGCGGGGTTGCACCCTGGAGGCCCAGCACAGCGCCGGGCACGATCTGGATCGCGGCCAGGGAGGCGCTGGAATGGACGAGGAACTGCCGGCGGGTCAGGCGGCCCGGGCGCAAGCAGCGCGCCGCCGGCCGCCAGGCGGGTCGAGATGGATTGTTCACAAGGGCCGATCATCGTGAAAAAGGCGGGCGGGTCAAGGCCCAACGCGCGATCCGGCGGCGGGAAACAGCCTTCCATCAAGGCAATTTCCAAGAGTGAGACACGGCCTTGGGACTGGGCTGGGAACTCCTCGGCGATGGTCTTGATCTTCTCGAGCCCGTGGCGCACGGCGATCTGCTCGAAGGACTCCACCAACTTCTGCAGATGGGGTAGAATCTCCTCAGGCGGGCGCCGGTCGGAGTAAAAGGTGAATCCGTAGATGCTCTTTTTAGCCAGCGGTTTTTGGGATACGCGCAGCGCTAGGCGGGGTGTGCGGCAGCGGGAAGGGCTTCGGCCTGGGCCAGGAGCCGGCGGATGGCGGCGGCGGCGGAGGAGCCGCGCGAATTGAAGGCGCGGTCGAGGCGCCCCTGCCACCGGGAGCCCCGGGATTCCTTGTAGTAGTAGTAGAGGGAGAACTGGCTGGGCACTTTGAGGCGTTCCTCGAGATCGTTCCAGGATGCGAGGCGCTGGGCAAGGCCGCCCGCATGGAAGAGGCGGTGCCACAAACCGGGCTGGATCGAGAGGTTGTAGATCTTCTCGACCTCCTGGAGACAGGAGCGGAGGGCGGTTTCGAGCGAGGTCCCCTGGCCCTTGAAATGGCGCTGCCGCCCGCTGCGCTCCTTGTAAAGCTCGCAGCCCCACGAATCGTCCGCCGGGTGATGCAGGGTCAGATGGATCAAATTGCCCTTCCGTTGCTGGTAGAAGAACGACTCGAGCATCTGGAGCGTCTCATCGGTCATAAGGGTCGGTCCGCCCGCTGTCGTCCATCCTCACAGGATGAACGCACACCATTGAACATAGCAGCAAAGTGGATTTTGTGTCAATACATCATGCGCCGGCGCAGCGCGGGCGGCGGGGATTACCGGGTGAGGGTGCGGACGAACCGCTCGAGGCGATCGATTCCTTTCTCGATCTGGGCCATGCTGGTGGCGTAGCTGATCCGGAAATAGTCGTCGGCGCCGAAGGCGATGCCGGGCACAGCGGCGACCTTTTCCTGCTCGAGGAGCCGGGTGCAGAACTCGCGCGATTTGAGGCCGGTGCGGGCGATGTTGGGGAAGAGGTAGAAGGCGCCTTTGGCATTGACGCAGGAGAGGCCGGGGATGGCGTTGATGCGCTGGTGGGCGTAGGTGCGGCGGCGGGTGTATTCGGCGAGCCAGGTGGCCAGGTGGTCCTGGGGGCCGTTGAGGGCGGCGACGCCGCCTTTCTGGGCGAAGGAGGTCGGGTTGCTGGTGCTGTGGCTCTGGATGGCATCGATGGCCTGAGCGATGGGGGCGGGGGCGGCCAGGTAGCCGAGGCGCCAGCCGGTCATCGAGTAGGCCTTGGCGAGCCCGTGGACAACGATGGTGTGGTCGTAATGGGCGGGGGAGAAGCTGGCAACGCTCGCGTGGCGGGCGCCGTCGTAGACGAGCTTCTCGTAGATCTCGTCGCTCATGATGAGGATGCCCTGCTCGACGCAGATGTCGCCCAGGGCCCGGATCTCGTCGGGCGAGTAGAGGGAGCCGGTGGGGTTGCTGGGGGAATTGAGGATGAACAGCCGGGTGCGGGGCGTGATGGCGGCGCGGAGCTGGCCGGGGGCGACCCGGAACTCGGTCTGGTCGGTCGTGGGCAGGATCACGGGGGTGGCGCCGGCCAGCTTGACCATCTCGGGATAGCTGAGCCAGTAGGGGGCGGGGATGATGACCTCGTCGCCCGGCTGGCAAGTGGCGAGGATCACGTTATAGCAGGAGTGTTTGCCGCCGCAGGAGACGATGATCTGGTTCGGCTGATAGGCGAGCTGGTTGTCGCGTTGGAACTTGTCGGCGATGGCCTGGCGGAGCTCGGGGATGCCGCTGCTAGGGGTGTATTTGGTGAATCCGTCGGCGAGGGCTTTGGCGGCCGCCTCCTTGATGTGCTGCGGTGTGTCGAAATCCGGCTCGCCGGCGCCGAAGCCGACGACGTCCATGCCGTCGGCCCGCATCTTTTTCGCCAGGGCGTCGATGGCAAGAGTGAGGGAGGGCGAGAGCGAGGCGGCGCGCTGCGAGATTCGATAGTTCATAAATCGGCGGAACAATTATCATGGGGGTTGAACAGCGCAAGCGGGAAGTGGCGTGGCGCAGGATGGGAGACAGATCCTTACGGGAGCCCGTAGCCGGGGGCGATGGAGGGGATGGTTTTGCCGAGCCAGGCTCTGGCGATGAGCGCCAGCTTCGTGGCGCGGGGGACGCGGATGGTGCGGGGGGAGAGGACCTGGAAGCGGGCGATCTCGAGCCGCCTAAGGAGGCGCCAATAGACGGCGCCCATCAGCTCGGCGGCGGCCATGGCGGGGCGGTCTTCGGGCGGGAGCGTGGCGCGGGCCTGGCAAAAGAAGCCGCGGGCGCGGCGGGCGATGTCGCTGGCCAGATCGAGAAACCGGCCGGAGTAGCGGCCGCCCAGGATTTCGTCCTCGGCGACATGGAACCGGTCGAGCTCGGATTGAGGGAGGTAGATGCGGCCGCGGCAGGCGTCGTTATGGACATCCCGGAGGATGTTGGTGAGCTGGAGAGCCTGGCCGAGGTGGACGGCGTAGGGATGGCATTGGGGATTGCGGTAGCCGAAGATCTCGATGCTCAGCAGGCCGACGACTGAAGCGACGCGGTAGCAGTAGAGGTCGAGCGCGGCGTAGTCAGGGTACCGGGAGCAATCGAGGTCCATCTCGACGCCGCGGATGAGCTCATCGAAGAGGGGCCAGGGAAGGCGGTAGGCGGCGATGGCCGGCTGCAGCTCCCGGCTCAGGGGGAGCCGCGGCTCGAGCCCCTCGCAGGCGGCGTGGATGTCCTCGCGCCAGGCGGCGAGCTGCTGGCGGCGGCGGTCGGCCGGCAGCCGGATGTCATCCGCGATATCGTCGATCTCGCGGCAGAAAGCGTAGAGGCTGGTCATGGCCCGGCGCTGGGGCCGCGGAAGGATGGCGAACGCCAGGGCAAGGTTGGAGGCGCTGCGCCGGGTGATGCGCTGGCTGACCTCCATGGCTCAGACGCCCTGGGGCGGGACCTCGGGAGGGCGGAAGGGCGGGAGCCCGCCCGTTTCGGCCAGGGTGGGATTTCGGGGTCGGTGCTGGCGGCGGTGTCGGCGGCGGCGGTGGCGATGGGAGTCGGATGCGCCGGCGTCGGCGCCGGCGGCTGCAGGGGTTGAGCCCGCGGACTCCCCGGCCTGCGGCGAGAGGCCGGCAAGGGACGAGGGCGGCGCGGGTTCCGGGTGGTGATGCGTGTGATGGTGGTGGTGATGATGCCGGCGCGATTTGCGCAGAAACAGGATCCAGCCCAGCAGCATGAAAGTGACGACGAGGACGGCGACGAGGATCAGGACGACGTCGGTGAAGAGCATGCCGGTGGCCTTGGGCAGGCTCGGGCCGGGTTCGGGGACGGAGCCTTGGGCGAGGAGGGGAAAGAGAATCATGGCTGGGGCGGCGGCGGTCCGAATCAGACGGATGAGCTGGCGGGCTCCTCGTCGTAGGCCTGGTCAGTGTTGATGTTGAGTCGCTGCATGCGATAGCGCAAAGCGTGCCGGCTGATCTTGAGCTGCTCGGCGGCCTTCGTCAAACTGAAGTGGTTTTGATCGAGGGCGCCGAGGATGGCCTCGCGCTCGTGGCCGGAGAGGAATTCATCGAGGGACTGGCTGGGGGGGAGGGTGATGGCGCCATCCTTGCGGAGGCGGCCTTCGATCTTGAAGTCCGGGAGGCTCTCGGGGCGGATCTCGCCGGTGGTCTCGAGGATGACGGCGCGTTCGATGACATTGCGAAGCTCACGGACATTGCCGGGCCAATGGTGAGAGGAGAGCTTGGCGATGGCGGCTTTGCTGAGCGATCGGACGGGCTTGTTCATGGCCACGCTGTATTGCCGGAGGAAATGCTGGGCCAGGAGGACGATGTCGTCGCCGCGCTCGCGCAGGGGCGGGGGGCGGAACTGGACGACGTTGAGGCGGTGGAAGAGGTCCTCGCGGAACTGGCCGTGCTGGATGGACAGGACGATGTCGGAGTTGGTGGCGGCGATGAGGCGGACGCTGACGCGGAGCTCCTCGTTTCCGCCGACGCGGGTGAACGTGCCATCCTCGAGGAACCGCAGGAGCTTGGCCTGGAGGGGGCGGCTCATGTCGCCGATCTCGTCGAGGAAGATGGTGCCGCCGTCGGCCTCCTCGACCCGGCCGGGCTTTTGCCGGAGGGCGCCCGTGAACGCGCCTTTCTCGTGGCCGAAGAGCTCGCTTTCGAGGAGGGTTTCGGGGATGGCGGCGCAATTGATGCGGACGTAATTGCGGTCGTGGCGCTGGCTGTGGCGGTGGAGGGCGCCGGCGATGAGCTCCTTGCCGGTGCCGCTCTCGCCGAGGATGAGGACGGTGGCCTGGGTGGGGGCGACGGTGCGGATGAGCTGGCGGAGCTCCTCCATCTTGGAGGACTGGCCGATGATCTTGTCCAGCGCGTAGGGCTCGGTGGCGTAGGCGCGAAGCGATGCGTTATCCTGGAGGAGCCGGTGGCGTTCGGCGCACCGGGCGACGGCGTGGAGCAGCTCCTCGGGGGCGAACGGCTTGGCGAGGTAATCGATCGCGCCGGCGCGGATGGCCTCGACGGCGAGCTTGGGAGTGGCGTAGGCGGTGATGATGAGGATGGGGAGGTCGGGCCGGCGATGGCGCACCTTATCGAGCAGCTCGTAGCCGCTCATGCCGCTGAGGCGGGCATCGGTGATGACCATGAAGAACTCCTCGGCCTGGAGAAGGTTCAGGGCCTGCTCGGCGGACTCGACCGAGCGGACGCGGTAGCCCTCGTCGAGCATGACGGCCTCGAGCGAGAGCCGCATGTTCTTCTCGTCATCGATGATCAATAGCGGTGGCAGCGTAGGCTTCATTTCCGCAGCTTCATCAGGGACTTGGCGGGAAAGACCAGAACGAACCGGCAGCCGAGGCCCGATTCCGAATCCACCTGCACTGAGCCACCATACATTTCAACGTTGTGTTTGACAATAGCCAGGCCGAGGCCGGTCCCCCGATCCTTGGTGGTGAAGTAGGGCTCAAACACCTTGTCGCGGATCTCGGGCGGGATGCCCGGGCCGGAGTCCTCGATCGTGACGATCACCGAGTAGCCCTCGCCGAACCGGGTGGCGATGCGGATCTTGCCGGCGCCGCCCATGGCCTCGCGCGCGTTCTGGAGGATGTTGACGAAGGTCTCCGTCAGGTGGCTCGGCTGCATCAGGAGGACGGGCAGCGCGGAGGAATAATCGCGCTCGATCTGGATGTCGTAGTGGACCGCGGCGGGAAAGACCTGGTCGATGGCGTTGTCGAGCGCTTCGTCGACGTTGAGCCGCTCGAGCCTGCCTTCGGCCAGGCGCGAGTAGCCCATCATGTCGGTGATGATGCGGTCGGAGCGCTCGACCTCCTCGCGGATGATCTTGATCTGCTGGGTGATGGTCGCCTTGCCCTCCTTGACGTTGCGCTGGAGGTTGAAGGCGGCATTGTTGATGATGCCCAGGGGGTTCTTCAGCTGGTGGGCGATCTCGGCCGCCAGCCGGCTGGTGACGCGCAGCTGCTCCTGGCGGAGGGCGAACTCGCGGGCTTCGTCCTCGGTCCGGCGCTGGCGGTCGAACAGCACCTGCACACCGTAGCAGCAGAGGGTCACCAGCAGCAGGATCGCGATCCGCAGGACCAGCGGCTCGCCCACCGTCTCGGACTCGATCTGGTCGAAGTGATCGATCTGGGCATCCATGACGGCCGCCGCCCCAAAGCCGAAGGTGATCAGGAAATTGACCAGCAACTGCCAGGGCACCGTGGGGATGCTGATGGCGTTGCGGATGATCAGGCCGGGGAACATCCAGAAAATCACGCTGTCGTAGGTGCCGGGCAGAAGCGTCAAGGAGGAGAGAAACAGGCCGTCCAGCAGGTTGACCGTGAAGACGACCCACTGGATCAGGATCAGGGGCAGCTGGGTCATGCCGATGAGCATGATGCCCGCTGCCACATTCACCAGGATGTAGAGCAGAAAGAACCGCTGGATGTTCTCCAGCGCAACTTCGCGCATCGAGACCATGGTGACCGAATCCGTCAGACGCGAGAAGAACAGGAAATAGAAGACGCTGATGAGGGCCAGGGCCTTGACCGGGAGGCCGATGTTCCTCTCCATGAACCAGATGCGAGCTGCATGCTGCTCGGGATCCGGCGCTTCGGTGGCCAGAAGCTCCGAGAATCTGGAAATGGCCCTCCGGATCATGAACGGTCGAGTCAGGTTTGGCCGGGATCCCTTCGTTGTTCGACGCACTGAAGCGCGTGGGCGGCTATCTTGTCGGCGGGCCAGAGGCGTCCCACTCCCTGGCTGCCGCACGCCAGGACGCCTTCTTCGGGCCCGATGAACTCGGCGCCGCGGGCGCGGAGGGTGGCCACATGAGCCTGCGTGGCGGGATGAAGCCACATGCGGCTGTGCATGGCGGGCGCGATCAGGAGCTTCGCGGCGGGGTTCAGGGCGAGGGCGGTGCAGCAGAGGGCGTTGTCGGCAAGCCCGAGGGCCAGCTTGGCAATGGTCTGGGCGGTGGCGGGCGCGACCAGCATCAGGTCCGCCTCGTCAGCCAGCCGGATATGGGCGGGCTGGCAGCATTGGGCATCGCCGTAGAGGTCGGTGACGACCGGGTGGCGGGAGAGGGTCTTGAACGGGACGGGGCTGAGGAAGCGCTGGGCGTCGGGGGTCAGAATGACGTGGACGGCGCAGCCGTTCCGGGTGAGGAGGCTGGCGATGTCGATGGCCTTGTGAGCGGCGATCGAGCCGGTCACACCGAGGATGATGCAGGGAGGTTGGCTCATGAGCGCAGGGGGGGCGGGTCGGATTCGAGGATCGGGAATGGGAGGGTGTGGGTGGGCTGGCGGCACGTGCGCATCTTCTCGGCCTCGATGATGGCCTGCATGTGGCGGACGTCTTCGGGAATGGTGCGGCTGACGACCAGGTAATCGAACAGATGCCACTGGGCGATTTCCTGGCGGGCGATGGCCAGCCGCTGGCGGCGTTCCTGGGAGGAATCGGTGTCGCGATGACGCAGGCGCTGGTCCAGGACATCGAGGGACTCGGGGGCCACGAACACCGTGACCAGGCACCGCTGGAGGGCGGGGTCGCGGCCGGCCTGGCGGCGGACCGTGGCGGCGCCCTGGACGTCGATGGTAAGGATGATGTCCCTGCCCTGGGCCAGCTTGGATTGCAGCTCCCGGTTCCACGTGCCGTAGCGATGGCCGTAGACGTCGGCGTGCTCGAAAAACTCGCCCGCCTGAACCTGCCGCTCGAACGTGGCGGGATCGAGGAAGAAATAGTCCACGCCGGGGCGCTCGCCGGCGCGAGGCTGGCGGGTGGTGCAGGTGACAGCCCGGCTGAGGTTGGGGTTGGCCAGGAGAAGCTCGTGGCAGAGCGTGGTCTTTCCAGCGCCGGAGGGGGCGGACAAGACCAGCAGCAGGGGCGCCGGCTGGAGCATGGCGGTCATTCGAGTCACTCGATGTTTTGAGCCTGCTCGCGAAAGCGTTCGAGCTCGGCCTTCAGGAGGATGACTTCGCGGGAGATGGCGGCGTCATTGGCCTTGGAGCCGATGGTATTGACCTCGCGGTTCATCTCCTGGGCCAGGAAATCGAGGGTGCGTCCGACGGGCTCGCGGGAGGGCAGTGTGTGGGCGTATTGCTGGCAATGGCTCTCCAGCCGGGTGAGCTCCTCCGCGATGTCGGTCCGGTCCGCCCAGAGCACGATCTCCTGCTGGAGCCGGGGATCGTCCATTCGGATGGCTTTGAGGCCGGCTTGGCGGAGGCGGTCCGCCAGCTGCCGGCGGTAGCGCCGGATCGATCGAGGCGCCAGGCGCCGGATGCGCGCGATGGCTTTCCGGATGCCGGCCATGCGGCGGCCCAGGTCGCGGCTCAGATGAGCGCCTTCGCGGGCCCGCATCGCCGCCATGTCGGCCAGGGCCTGCCGAAGCGCCTTTCTCAGCATGGGCCAATAGCCCGCCGCCGGGCAGGCCGCCGCGTCGATCTCAAGGACGCCGGGAGATCGAAGGATGGTCTCGAGCGTCGGCGTGGGAGGGATATGGATCCGGTCCGCCAGGGCGCGAAATTGACGGGCGTATTCGCAGGCGAGGGCGGAGTTGAGGCGCACGCGGGCCAGGGACCGCCGCTGGCTTTCCTGCAGGGCGACGCGGGCCGTCAGACGGCCTCGAGCCATCCAGCGGCTGATTTCGTCCCGGACCTGCGGCTCGAGCGGATCGAGCTCCCGGGGCAGCGTGAGGACGATCTCGCTCTGCTTGCGGTTGACGGAGCTCAGCTCGACCGTGATCTTGCTGCCGTCCTGGCTGCATTCCCCACGCCCATAACCCGTCATGGAATTCATGGCCGGTCTACTATGATCAATGGCCCGATCGCATGCGAACAAAAAGTGCAGGCGCGCCATCCCTGGGGCCTCCGGCGGCGACCGTCTCTTGTGGCGCACGGGCCGCCACCGCCAGGCACTTTGAGATTTGCTTCGAGGGATGCCTGAATTAACCTGCTGGAGGCATGATGTATCTCACGCAAGACCTGCATGTCCGGGAAGTGGTGCGGCTGCTGCCCCCCGGGGCGCTGAAACAGGAGCTGCCGCTTTCGGAAGCGGCCAGCCAGACGGTGTATGAGGGGCGCGAGGCCGTGGCGCGGATCATTCGTCGAGAGGAGTCGCGGATGCTGGCGGTGGTCGGCCCGTGCTCGATCCACGACGTCGACGGCGCCCTCGAATATGCGCGGCGCCTGAATCGGCTGCGGCAGGAGCTCAGGGATCGATGCTGCATGGTGATGCGAGTCTATTTCGAGAAGCCGCGCACGACGGTGGGGTGGAAAGGATTGATCAACGATCCGCACCTGGACGGCACGCACGACATCGAGGCGGGCCTCAAGAAGGCGCGGCGGCTGCTGCTGGCGATCGCGGAGATGGGGCTGCCGGCGGGGACGGAATTCCTGGACGGCATCATCCCCCAATACACCGCCGATCTGATCACATGGTCCGCGGTGGGAGCGCGGACCACGGAGTCGCAGACGCATCGGGAGATGGCCAGCGGGCTGTCTATGCCAGTCGGATTCAAGAACGGGACCGATGGGAGCCTGCAAATCGCGGTCGATGCCATGTGCGCCTCGATGCGGCCGCACAGTTTTCTCGGGATCGACCAGGAGGGCGTCACGAGCATCATTCGCACCACGGGGAATCCGGTGGGGCACATCGTGTTGCGCGGGGCGCGCTCGAAGCCCAACTACGATCCGGAGAGCGTGGCGGAGGCCGAGGCCAAGCTTGCTCAGGCCGGCTTGCCGGGTGTGATCATGGTGGATTGCAGCCATGCCAACTCCGGGAAGCAGCCGGCCCGGCAGGCGGCGGTGCTGCAGAGCGTGGTGAGCCAGCGCGCGGGAGGAACCCGCTCGCTGATCGGTGTCATGCTCGAAAGCTACCTGCACGAGGGCAGCCAGCCGATCCCGCCCCGCCCGGCCGATCTCCAATACGGCATTTCCATCACCGACGCCTGCCTGGACTGGGAATCGACCGAGCGGATCCTGTGCGAGGCCGCGGCGCAGTGGGTGTGATTCAGGCCGCGCCGCCGCCGGGGAACACGAGCAGGTTCTCAGGCGGGACGTGGATGGGGATCGTATCGCCAGGCCGCCGCAACGATTGGGGGTTGGCTTCGAGGGCCTTGATGGGCGCCCCGGGACCGAGTTCGAGCACGAACTGGTCAACCTCGCCCAGGTAATTCACGTGGACAATCCGGGCGGAGAATGCGTTCCGCGCGGCCGGGCCGAATTGAACCGCCTCCGGGCGGAAGCCGATCCAGACCCGCTGGCCAGGATCGGCCGCATCCGAAGGCGGGAGTTGAAGGGGGCCGAAGGGGGTGTCGGCTTCGGAGAAGGAGGGGGTGCGGGTGCGGACCTGGCCGGTGATCCAGTTGGTTTCGGCGAGGAAATCGGCCACGAAGCGGCTGGCGGGTCGCCGATAGACCTCGCGGGGGGTATCGAGCTGCTGGAGGCGGCCTTCGTGGAGGACGGCCATGCGATCGGCCAGGGAGAGCGCCTCTTTTTGGTCGTGCGTGACGTAAATGGTTGTGATCCGGGTCTGCTGATGGATGCGGCGGATCTCCTCGCGCATTTCGAGGCGGAGACGCGCATCGAGGTTGGACAGCGGCTCGTCGAGCAGGAGGACATCCGGCCGGATGACCAGGGCGCGGGCCAGGGCGATCCGCTGCTGCTGCCCGCCGGAGAGCTGGTTGGGGGATCGGTCGGCCATGGCGTCCATCTGGACGATGGCGAGCGCCTCGGCGACGCGCGCCTGGCGCTCGGGGCCGCGCAGGCCGCGCACATCGAGCCCGTAGGCCACATTCTCCCCGACCGTCAGGTGGGGCCAAAGGGCGTAGTTCTGGAACACCATGCCGGTGTTGCGGCGGTGGGGGGGGACGCCGTTCATGAGGCGATCGCCGAACCGGATGGCCCCCTGGGCGGGCTGGTAGAATCCGGCCAGCAGACGCAGGAGGGTGGTCTTGCCGCAGCCCGATGGCCCCAGCAGGAAGAATAGCTCGCGGTCCTCGACGGTGAGCGAGATGTCCCGCAGCACCGGGCCCGCGCCGAAGTCATGACGGATGTTCTCAACGACGACGCGCATGGGATTCAAGGCGCAGGTATTTCTCCTGAGCCCACTGCTGCCACTCGATTTTTTTCTGGTTTCGAATCACAGGGTCCTTCCAGGGGCCGGCCGCAAGGGCCCGCGCCTCGGCGTCGGTGATCGGGGTGCGGCCCAGGGCCTCGATGTCGGCCGCTTCGAGGCCGCGGCGGATGACCGCCCGCCAGGCGCGCCGCAGCTCGGTGTGCGTGTCGACCAGGAGCGCGCCGACCAGGGCCGCCACCACCTCGCCGCGGGCGCGGGCCAGCGCGCCATCATACGCGAACGGCTGGGAGAGATCGAACGGCGAAGTCTCGATGTTGCTGATCCCGCGGAACCGCGCATAGAAGTCGGGCCGAACCGCCATTCGCTCCATGGAATAGCGCTGCGGCCCCTCGGGGTGCCCGCGAGGGAGGAACCAGAGCTTCTGGCCGGGTTCGCCCAGCACGAAGGCCATGAATCGTTCGGCAGCCAGGCGGTTCGGGGCGCCTTTGAGCAGGGCGATGCCGTCCGGGACCAGGGTCGAGAAATCGCGGGGCAGGGTGAAGGTGAGGTTGGTGCGGCCCGCGGCGGCGACCTGGGTGAATCCGTAGAAATCGATCGCCATGGCGTAGGCGGTCTCACCCAGGGAGACGTCCTTCGCGGTGGTGGCCGAGAAGCGGTCGAACTTGCGCGTATTCCCCCCAATGCGCGCGAGGACGCTCCATCCCTTTTCCCAGCCGAAGGCCTGGAGAAAGCACTCGAACATCGTGCTCATGGTTCCGCTGTTGCGGGGATCGCCGGCACCCACCCAGCCGCACAAGGCCGGGTCCGCCAACTGTTCCCACGTGCTGATGGCGGGCAGGCCGGTCAGCCGCTGGATGCGCGGGCTCTGCAGGATGCCGAAGCTGGACAACGCCGCGCCAAACCAGCGCTGCTGCGGATCGTAGACGTCAACCCCGTTGGCGGTCTGGGGGATGCCGTCGATCACTTCCGGGGGCAGCAGGCACGCTTCTGTCAGCCCCTGCGCCGTCAGCCGCAAAAACGGTTCGAGGCCGCCTCCGAAGAAGCAATCGATCCCGATCCCATCCGGCTTCCGAGCGAACTCGGACAGGACGAATCGCAAGGCATCGGTCGAGCCGCCCATGTCGCGCCATTCGACCTCAGCAGGCTCAGCGAATCGCTGCTCATGGTGGCGGCGAAAGGCCTCGCGGAACTCGTGGCGGATGGACTCGTTGTGCGGGCTGATGACCACCACCCGAGCGGCGCCCATCGCATCGGAGAGCCCGCCACCCAGGACGATCCCCGCCACCCCGCAAGCCAAGACGGCCCTGGCCATGAACCGGAACTCGACCATGGACGGCAGCTCACCAGTCGCTGAGCGCTATTTCTTGATCACCCGGTAGAGAATCAAAAGGAGGACCGACCCGCCGGTCGCCACCAGAATGCTGCCCAGATTGAACCCCGTGACGTCTCCCAAGCCTACCCGGGTCCCGATGAATCCCCCGACAAACGCGCCGGCGATGCCGATGAGGATGGTGACGATCAGCCCGCCAGGATCTTTGCCGGGCATGATGAACTTGGCCAGCGCGCCCACGAGGAGGCCCATGACGATCCAGGAAAGAATTCCCATATTTGATGTCCTTTTATCGTTGCCGGTTCGCCATCGCTCGGAGATTGAGAAAAGGGCGCATCGCCTGGACATCCAGGACCCCCGCCGCTCTCCCCAAACCGAATGAGACCAGCCGTTTCGTTCGTATGACCCGCCTCCAGTAGAACTCGCGATCGCAGCGCTGTCGAGCCATAATGAAGATCACTCCCGCCGCCGCGAGCACGCCAGCCCGGCATGCCAGCAGATGGCGGCGGTTGATCTGCCGGATTCCGCATCGACTTTGTCGGTGACCCCGGCGACGCGGCGGCTCCGGCCCCGTCAGCGCGCGGAACCGCCTGGCTCAAGAAGCCCCTGGTAAATGGCCAGGTCGCTGGGCAGAAAACAGCAGAACACCACCTCGGGCGCGGCGGGGTTCCGTTCGATGAAGTCCCGGGCCACCCCGACCGCCACCCGCGCCGCCTCCTCGGCCGGATAGCCATACGCCCCGGTGCTGATGCAGGGAAACGCGATCGAGGCGAGCGCGTGGTCCACCGCGAGCTGGAGGGACGATCGATAGCAGGAGGCCAGCAGCTCCGGCTCGCCGCGCCGTCCGCCATGCCATATCGGCCCCACGGTGTGGATGACATGCCGGGCGGGCAGCCGGTAGCCTCGGGTGATCCTCGCCTCGCCAGTGGGGCATCCGCCCAGCCGCCGGCATTCCTCGAGCAGCTCCGGCCCCGCCGCCCGATGAATGGCACCGTCAACGCCGCCGCCGCCCAGCAGGGATGAATTGGCCGCATTCACGATCGCATCGACCGCCAGCCGGGTGATGTCGCCTTGGATGAATCGAATGAGACTCATGTCGCGATGGATGGGTAAGTTTTGCCGGATTGTAGCCTGTTTGGCAGCGCGGGCAAGGACGAGAAGCAGCAGCCGGCGCGATCGTAGATCGCTGCTCGGCGCGGACCGGCCTGGCGCCCCAAGCTTCCAGCAGCTGTCTCGGCCTTCGATGCATGCGCCGCGCCTGGCTGTCCAGGGCGAGCGAAGCCATTTTTCTTGTCAGCCTCGGTGGGAGGCGGCAGGTTCGGCCGCGTGAACACGAAGATCTGGATCCCCGCGGGAGGGAAGGCGGGGCTGGCGGCCACCGTGGCCTGCATCGGCCTGATCAGCGGCCTGGCGAGCGGGCTGTTCGGGGTCGGCGGCGGGATCGTGATGGTGCCGGGCATGGTGCTGCTGCTGCACGTGCCCATCAAGACAGCGGTCGGGACGTCGCTCGCGGTGATCATCCCCACAGCCATCGTGGGCGCGTGGAAGCATTATCACCAGGGAAACGTGGATTGGCAGCTGGCGCTGGCCTTGGCGCCCATGGCGATTCTGGGGGGGTATGGCGGGGCCTGGCTCACCAAAGTGATCTCGGCCGGAGATCTCAAACGCGCGTTCGGCGGGGTCCTGGTCCTCGTCGGACTCCACTTGATCTTCAGGTGATCCTGCCCGCATGGCGGTCGTAGCACTCGCGGAAGGCTGCGCGCAGGTTGCCCTGATGCCGATGGAACAGCTCGATGGCGAGCGAATGGAGCCCCTCGTCGCTCCGGTCGACCAGGCGGCCCAGCAATCGAAAGAGAAGCTCCGGCGTGGTCTCGCAGCGGAACAGGACCGGCAGCATGGCGCGGCGGTGCGAAGTGGCGATCAGGCCCGCCGGCGCCCGAAGCGCGCGCTCCCAGCGCCTCCAGGCCCGCGCATCCAGCAGATCGGCGCCGTCCATCAGGATGACATCTCCCGACTCGATTCCAGCGGGGCAGGGGAGAACCGAGGCGGGCGATCCGCCGCCTCGATCCGGACGGAGCTGCACTCGGTGGACGCCATAGCCCCGCTCCGCCAACCCGGCCGCCAGACGGTCAAGCAGTGCGGTCTTGCCCGAGCCTTCCGGCCCGATAATGCAGCCGCGATTGCCCATCTGGCGCCAGCGTGCCCAAACCGCCTCGATGCTGCCTTCGAGGAACTCATACTCGAGCCGGTCGATCCGCTCGCTTCGGAATGGATTGTCGCACGCCCGAGGGTGAACGATCGACATGGGATCAGGCCTGCTCGAACTGGAAGAGCGTCTTCTTCCCTGGCGCCGCCAGGAGGGCTGGCAGGCGGATTTCCCGCTCCTGGATCGCAAGGACGAACTCAACGCGCTGGCTGAGCTTCGATCGATCGCCGAGGACTTCGACAGCCCACACCAGGGAGATCAGCGTGCCGGAGAAGCTCAGGGGGCCCGCCGGCAGGCCGAACTCCACCTTCGCGATCCCTTGCGGGCCGGGATTGTCCAGACGCTGCTCGGCCACCAGGACCTCATCCGGTGTCCCCTTTCCGCGAGTGAAGTAGACGAGCCGAACCAGCCACGCCCGCGGCGGAGAAGCCAGCTCCCACAGCACGCCGACGGCCAGCACTTCGCCCGGAGCATAGAGAGCGCGATCGTCGCGGAATCGGATCTGGAGTGTCGGGGCGTTGGCGGCCCGGGCTGCAGTGTCGGTGCGGCTGTCGTCCGAGGTTCGGACGGTCGGCAAGGCGGGCGCGGGCGTCCGGGCCGGTGCGGGCGGCGCCACGGGAAACTCGAAGCGGCTCTGGAGATCGGGCCAGCGGCGGATCGCACCGTGCGCCTTGATCTCCCACCGGATCCGGTTGTGATCGGCGGCCAGGGTGTGCATGGAATCGGCGGGGATATCCACCGCCGCCTCGCCCCCGCGCATCTGGGCGACATCCTCGATCCGCGCGACGGCCTGCCGGTGGAAGACCTGGTGATCGGTGACCGTATCGGTCCCGCGCCGGTAGGTGGCGTGCTCGGAGCCTTCGAGGTCGAGCTCGAGGTGCTCGAGCCGATCCAGCGCGCCCGACACGCGCCATCGGAAGCGCAGGCGTCCGCCGAGCGGCACCGCCGCCGAGCCCCCCTCGATCTCGAGCCGGGGATTGAACAGCGCCAGGAATGTGTAGACCATGGCTGCAGCCATGCCCAACCCCACCGCCACAAACGGCAGCAGAAACAGCATCAGAAACCAGGACGGGCTCCCATGGCGCCACTGGCTGATGACCTGGATGAGAAAGACCGACAGGATTCCGTTCCAGAACAGCGCGAACACGGTGACCAGGATGAAAGTCCGCAGCGGCGATTGTCGTGCACGCCATCGGATGGGCGAGCCGGCCCCGGCTGGGGCCGCGGAGGGAGGCGCGATCGTTGGTCCGAGGACGTTCGACGGCGCGGGCTTGGGCGCGCGCGGGCGGCGGAGCAGGGCGATCAGGCCGGCAATGCCCACCAGCGAGAATAGCAGCGGGATCAGCCCGAACCAGTAATCCGGCACCCAATCGCGATACAGCACCGCCTCCGCCGGATTGGCCGGATTGACGTAGCAGACCGTCTCGCTTCCCGCAGGGTAGCGTTCGAGCATCCTCCTCCTCCAGCCCGCGCTCGAGGAGGATCCGCCCAGAAAATGAAACCGGTCAGACTCCATGTCCTGGCCGTTGACCGAATACGTGTAGACGATTTTGAGCCGGTAGGTGGTCCCATCGCCGTCGGAGGATTCGACCAGCTCGGATGCGCGGATGGCGCAGGGCGTCTCGATCCAGCCTCGGGCCTCCTGGCTTCTCCAGTAGGGGCGCACAAACAAAAAGAAGAGCAACACCTCGCCCAGCACAAAGAACAGCCCGAAGAAGATCAGCCCCGCCACCTTCCCCGTCCGTCCGTGGCTCCGTGTGTGAAATCCCAGCATGTTCAAAGGTTGATCACCGCCGCCTCGACCTCGGCCACCGTCAGCGACTGGATGCCGCCGGGGCGGCGAAGCACTTGGATGCGGTCGCCCCATGGCCGCCACACGCTCGCATTGGATGGCCCCCACAAGGCCAGCACAGGCAGCCCCAGGGCGGCCGCGAGATGGGTGATGCCCGAGTCGTGCCCCACGAAACCGCCGCAGGCGGCCAGATGCCGGGCGACCTCGACCAGCGGACGGTTTTCGAGCAGCCGAACCCGCTCGGCCGGAAGTCCGGCAACAAGGGGCTCGAGCCGCCCGGACTCGGCCTCGCCGCCCACGATGAGGAAATGGACGCCGCAGCGTCCGAGGAGTCTTTCGATCAACTGGCGCCAGCGTGACTCGGGCCAGTTCTTCTTCGGGCTGCCGCTGCCGGGATGGATGGCGAGCCAGGTGCCGTCAGGCAGCGAACCCGGCTTCGCGGCCAGATTCCGCAGGCATGGCCACGGCGGCGCATCCTCGATTCCCAGGGCGCGCAGGGGTTCGAGAAAGACCTCGATGGCATGCTGGCTCCTGCCTTCGTCGGGCCGGTGCGGGCCGGCGATCCAGGGCGCGGGCGAGCAACGGGACCACTGCCCGCGCACAATGCCCTCGGGATCGTAGAGGAACGAGAGGGCCAGCTCCTGGGCGGCGAAACGGTCTCGCCACCTGGTCGGGATCCGACCATCGCGGACGAACAGAGGCGATAAGGCGGGGTCCTCGATCGACAGGACCTGGTCGACCAGGCCTTCGGCCTCGGCCAGCGATGCGATGGCGGGATAGCCGAGAAGCTGGATCCGCGCGCCGGGATAACGCCGCCGCAGGAGCGCGAGCGCCGGGATGGTGAGGATGAAATCGCCGACGGCGCCGCCGCGCAGGACGAGGATGTGTGCGGGGGGAGGGAATCGGAGCCGGCTTGCGAAAGACAAGGCGGCGTGCGTGCTGCCGGGCTCGTTCACCCGGTCGCCGATTGTCTTCTCCCTCCCCTCCATGGCAGTCGAGGGGAGGGCGGGGGCAGGTGGAGACATCTCAAGGAGACGGTGATGGCTTTGGGTCTGTGCAAAAACCGGAAGTAATTTTTGCACAGACCCTTAACGGAAGGCGGTGAGCCCGAGCACGGCCACGAACAGCCCGAGGCCGAGCCGGGCGATCATCAGGGCGCGCAGGCGCGCCGGTTCGGCGGTGGCCCAATCGATCAGGTCCCGCAAGCGCCAGGGCGAGACCGTCAGCCACATGCCGGCGCAGATGATGAGATAAGCCCAGACGATGATCACCAGGCGCCAGGCGGTGTCGGCCCACAGGGCCGTATCGATCATGAGCTTGCCCAGCAGCATCAGCACCAAGGCCAGGCCGCGCACGGCCAGGAAATCCTGGACGTAGATGCATGTCAGCGCGCCCAGCAGGGCGAATCCGACATACATGTAGGGCTTGAAGGCGGCGAAGTCGGAGATGGTCTCGAGGCTGAGGTAGTAGAGGAACCAGGCTGTGGCCAGAGGGACGAGCACAAAGCCCCACGGGCGCGACCGCGGGAAGCGGCGCGCCTGGGCGACGAAGCCTTCGGGCCGGGTCAAGGCGAACAGGGCAGGCGCGATGATCAGCGCGCCCAGCAACAGGGCCAGCAGCGAGAGCGTCATGGTGTGTCAGTGACTGTCAATCCATTCCGATCCAGGCGGAGTCGCCATACAGCGTGTATCGGCCCGTCCGGGTGATCCGCACGTCGATCAGCTGGCCGAGCTGGCGATCGGACCCTTCCAGCAGCACGATCTTATGGCATCGGGTGCGGCCGGTCCAGCGCCGGGCATTTTTCCGGCTGGGGCCTTCGACCAGCACCTGGACGTGCCGGCCGAGAAACTGTTGATACCGGCGCGCGGCGATTTCGTCCACCGTTTTTATCAGCTCGGCATGCCGGGCCTCGCGGACGCCCAGGGGGACCTGATCAGGCATGGCCGCGGCGGGGGTGTCGGGCCGATGGGAGTACTTGAACAGGTAGGCTTGGTCGAACTCGACCTGGCGGACCAGGTCGAGCGTGGCCTCGAAATCCGCATCGGTCTCGCCGGGGAATCCAACGATGAGATCGGTGATGAGGCCGATCCCGGGCCGGACGCGGCGGAGCTGATCGACGAGCGAGCGGAACTGCTCGACGGTATGGCCGCGGCGCATGAGGTGGAGAATCCGGTCGCTGCCGCTCTGGACGGGGAGATGAGCGCTCTCGCACAGCTTGGGGAGGCGTGCGTAGGCCTCGACCAGATCGGCCCCGTAGCCGTCCGGATGCGGGGCCGTGAACCGGAGCCGCTCGAGCCCGTCGAGGGCGTCGACGGCCTCGAGGAGCTGGACGAACGGCGAGCGGCCATCGATGTCGGCCATCTCGTGCCGGCCGTAGCGGTTGACGATCTGGCCCAGGAGCGTGATCTCGCGGACGCCGCGGTCGATGAGCTGGCGGCATTCGTCCACGATCTCGGGCAAGGGGCGGCTGCGTTCCGGCCCGCGAGTCTTGGGGACGACGCAGAAGGCGCAGCGATGGTTGCAGCCCTGCATGATGTTGACGAAGGCGGTCACGGCGGGGCGAGGGCGGGCGGCCGGATCGAGGTGCTCGCGCAGCGCATTCTGGCTGCCAGGCTCGTCCCCGGTCTCGCAGATGGCGGCGCGCCGGCCTTCGAGCAGGTCGCCCAGGAAATCGGGGACGCGATGGAGCTTGCGGGTGCCGACCACCAGGTCGATGCCCGGCAGACGTTCCAGGAGATCGCCGCCGCAGGCCTGGGCCATGCAGCCCAGCATGCCCAGAACCCTCCGGCCGTTCTGGCGCCGCCGGTCCGCCAGGAGGGCCTGCATCTTGTTCCATGCCTTCTCCTCGGCCGATTGGCGCACCGTGCACGTGTTCAGCAGCACGATGTCGGCCGCTTCCTCCGACGGCGCAAGGTCGAATCCGCGAGCCAGAAGCCGCGCGGCCACGGCCTCGGAATCGCGCTCGTTCATCTGGCATCCATACGTTTTGAGAAAGACGGACGGCATGGCGAATGCGTGTCATCGGTCTCGACGTGCCAGGGCGCGCAGCCTGCACGATTCTGCAGGCCTGGGCCACGGGCCCGGCTTGCCGGCTTGAGACACTGTCAAGGTCCGGCCGGAACCTACGCCACGCCTGGACGGTTGAAAAGTCTGAAGATTCGTGCTTCTCTAAGTCTTATGGAAGCAACCAGGCGAAATCTCGGGTTCCTTTGCGCGATCATACTCCTGCTGGCGAGCGGGTCGTGCACGACTGTGCCGGTGACCGGCCGCTCCCAGTTCACCGGGCTGGTGTCGCCCAGCCAGGAGATGCAGCTCGGGTTGACCGCATTTGACCAAATGAAGAAAGAGACGGCTGTGAGCCGCGATCCGGCTCTGAACGCCATGGTCAACAGGGTGGGCCGTCGGATCGCCTCGGTCGCGGAACTCCCCAACGCGCAGTGGGAATTCGTGGTCTTCGAGAGCTCCGAGGTGAACGCGTTCTGCCTGCCGGGCGGCAAGGTGGGGATCTATAAGGGCATTCTGCCGGTGACGAAGGACGAAGCCGGGTTGGCGACGGTGATCGGGCACGAGGTGGCGCACGCGGTCGCGCGGCATGGGGCGGAGCGGATGAGCCAGTCGACGGCGCTGCAGGTTGGAGGCGAAGTCCTGGGCGCGGCGTTGACAAAGGCCACGCCGCAGTCCCAAGCCCTCGCCAGCACGGTCTACGGGCTGGGATCCCAGGTCGGCGTGCTGCTGCCCTACAGCCGCAAACACGAGGCCGAGGCGGACCAGATCGGGTTGATTTACATGGCGCGGGCGGGGTATCGTCCCGAAGCCGCAGTTGACTTTTGGCGGCGGTTCGCGGAATACAACCAGAAGCATGGCGGCGCCAGCCAGCCCTGGTTCCTGCGAACGCATCCGCTCGACGAAGACCGGATCCGGAGCCTCCAGGAATGGCTGCCGCGGGCGCAGGCCGAATACCGGCCAGCCTCCTGATCGAGCCGGAGCGGTCGGGGCTTTACACGGGCGGGCAAATCGCGCGGTGTGATCCGGCAGGAACGGAATGCGGAGATGGAACATGGCATGAACTTGCCGCAGAGCAGCGATCCGAACGAGCGGTCCATGGGACGCCGCGCCAGCAGCACGGCCTTGAGGGGCGGATTGGCCTGGCGCGGCCGGGTCTGGGATTCCGGCCCGATCGCAGCATGCCTGCTCGCCCTGGCCCTGGGAGCCGGTTGCCGCACGTCCCCGGTGAAAGAGGTCACACCCCTGCCCGGATCGACGGCGCTTGAGCGGACTGCAGGAAAGCAGCCAGCCGCGGGACGGGCCAGCTTATGGAAATCCTCCATGCCTGCGTGGGATGCCCAGCCCGCCTGGCCGCACGAGACGCTCCGCAAGCCAGGCAAATCGTTTTCTTCCGACGATTGGAGAAAGGCCGGCACCGAATGGTTCGGGACCCCGTATCGCTACGGTGGGATGGATCGTTCCGGGGTCGATTGCTCCGGGTTTGTCGTGCAGATGTATCGCCAGGTGGCCGGCGTCGAGCTGCCTCGCACTGTCAGCCGCCAGTTCCGCGCCGGGATCACGATCCACCCCGCCGATGCGATCCAAGGCGATCTCCTGTTTTTCGCGGGGGACGATGGCCGGCCCGGCCATGTGGCCATCGCGCTCGATGACGGCAATTTCGTCCATGCGGCCAGCCGCCATGGAGTGACGTTCTCCTCGCTGGATTCCCCGTATTACCGGGGCCGGCTGATGGCGGCGCGGCGGATCGTGCCGTGACGGCGGCGGGGGCGCGCCGTGCTTAATTCTTGCCTTGGAGGGGGGGGCTCCATTAGGTTGCGCCGGTCGCGGAAGGATAGGCTGGCGCAGTCGCTGGCCTTGGCGTTCCCGGCCCAGGATGGGTTGGTAGCTCAGTCGGTAGAGCAGCGGCCTTTTAAGCCGTTGGTCCCGGGTTCGAGTCCCGGCCAACCCACCATCCAAAGCCTCATGATCAGCGCGGCCAACGCGCGGGGGGAATTCTGGGCCGTGACCTACCCCGGCAAGTTGGACGTCGCGTCGTTTGTGCTGTTTCTGCAGAACTTCCTGGAGGGTTGGTCCGGCCGCGTGTTTCTGGTGGTCGACGGGCATCCTGCCCACAAAGCCAAGGTCGTCCGAGATTACGTGCAAGGCTTGGAGGGGCGTTTAGAGCTGCACTTTCTCCCTCCCTATGCGCCGATTTGAATCCGGATGAGTTCGTCTGGGGCGACATGAAGAGCAACGGAGTGTCCAAGAAGCCCTTGAAGCAGAACGAGTCGCTGCAAAAACGAGTGGAGCAGGATCTGTTAGCCATCAAGAAAGACCGCAAGGTCAGGTCATTTTTTTGTGCTGATAATGTAGCCTATGTTAAGGACTGATCAGTAAGACCATCAGTTCGCAATGGCTGTTCGATAAAAGCGCGCGGGATGATTGCTGGCCGCGGCGTCCGCGACTTCGAGGGAGACCGCCAACAGGCCGTTGGTCGCGAGCGTCATCCAGTCGACGAGATTCGTGGAAGCCTCGAC
>Ga0209310_1000185_pt1 | contig 89717 bp, 101 predicted proteins | sample AD_UKC030_MetaG_FD_184415 | JGI IMG/M metagenome (GOLD analysis project Ga0209310, IMG submission 184415) | Active sludge microbial communities of municipal wastewater-treating anaerobic digesters from USA - AD_UKC030_MetaG (SPAdes) (version 2) | ecosystem: Engineered > Bioreactor > Anaerobic >... | reverse complement strand
ACTACCGGCCGGCATACCTGCATAGGCAAGTAGGGCACTACCGGCCGGCATACCTGCATAGGCAAGTAGGGCACTACCGGCCGGCATACCTGCATAGGCAAGTAGGGCACTAACGCCAGGCGTCAGAATATTCTGACCCGGCCCCCTACCCCAAATTCACAAATCATGACAAGTCGTTCACATGAATCACTTTCATATCTGGTTGGCAGGATCCTACCCCAAATTCACAAATCATGACAAGTCGTTCACATGAATCACTTTCATATCTGGTTGGCAAAAAAATAGCCCGCCATCCCGAAGGACAGCGGGCAAAAGTCAACTTAATATCGGTTTTGGCCGCCACAATGACAAATTACAGCGTTCCCATCCGCTGTGGTATCCCCCGAACCAGTACGTTTCTTCACGAAGGCGTACAGATTCTACTAATATGGGGCCGCAATAAAATGCGATTACCACCTCGTATACAGGCATGTCAAATATGCCTGGATCATCCATGCCATGTGGAACCGCCGAAAAGCGATTCTCGGTAGATCCAACGACCCTACGCCCGACTAAACGCGCATCGTAACCACGTACGCGCAATTCTTCAAGAAGAGAATCAGTATTCATATCTTCTTCTATCATCTCTCCAACCAACCTTTCGAACTTGTTCATTCTACACTCTCCTATTGGAATTTTCTGAGACGTTCACCATGACGCTGTATCACAGTGTTCGTCTCACTTTCTATACTAATATTATATCATAAAACACGTCAAAAGTCAAGTCCACCATCCCGAAGGATAGCGGGCTAGAATATTAGATGCCCCGAAGGATATCGGGGTACGGCGTGAGATTGCCCCACCAAGGCGTCCACACACCATCAATTCGATCTGCTTCCCAGATCTTCACGAAATCTGAATCATCAGGGTCAAGTAATCTCAGAAAAATCTGACACAGGGGAGCAACTTCCCTTGTATCCAGAACAATCTTGTATATGTTAGGATCATCCCCGCAGAATTCAGCAGTGATAATCCCATCAACAAATGGGTATCCTTTGGGATCATTCCAAAGAGCATCCAAGAACACGCACATCTTCTCGTATACGTGCATATCAATCACGGGATTATTTTCCATGCCCTGTAACCAATTCCCTATTTTCCGTGCCTCCTCCGGCGTAGTATTGGCGGTTTCAAATCGCCACCACCCCTGATCCATTTCTCCACCATATAATGGAGACAGGTCTTTAAGCATACCTGTATGTCCAATGACTGTCCGCAGCCAATCATTAAGCACCAAGTCCATAGCCTGAAGACCATACAGTGGGTGGGTCGCACTTACCCACATCACCCACTTATAAGATGTAAGGTAAGCTTCAATACGTATTCTAATCATGATTCATTCTCCTTTTGGCCCATCGGGCCAGAATATTCTGAGGGGCTTTGCCTGCTGCTTTGCTCTCTCAATTTTCTAATACTATTATAAGACGTCAAGCCCGCCATCCCGAAGGACAGCGGGCTTGAAAAAAGAATCAAAAACGACGATAATCAAGTCGCATACGCCCCGCTGGCACGTCCAGCAAAACGTCATGGCTAACTTCAAAGACTTGGCCATCATGGTAATTTACAAAGGCCACCAAGCGCACACCAGGTGCGAGTTCCCACTCGCCTTCCATGCCTAATGCATGGGGAGCAAGCCATTTCGCCAGATCCAACCACGGTGCGGCATCACACTGCACGCACCGATTGTCGGATTCAATCACTCGACAATCATATACAAAGTGATTGACTGTCGCGTGACCGCATGTATATACCGTCACATGCACCGGTTTCTGCTCAGTAAGGCTAGAGCTTGCCAAACACATTTTCGTCATTCTACATTCTCCTTGTTTGGCCCGATGGGCCAGAATATTCTGAGGCTCCGCCTGCTGCCTATCAGCAAGTTTTGCTCTCTCAATTATACTTATATTATATCATAAAACACGTCAAAAGTCAAGCCCGCCATCCCGAAGGACAGCGGGCTTGGAAACTACATCATCATCATGGCAATGTACATGAGCCCATAGACCGCATGTTTACCGCATTCCTCACACTCATAGCGTTCTGCATCAGGTTCACAGCCATCTGCGTCCGCGCCACAAGCAATACAAAATCCTGGATTTTCGCACCATTCAGCTTCACGCCGAATGGCATCTTCCAGACGTTCCATTGTAATACTTTCATGAATCTTCATACATTCTCCTTTTCGGCCCATCGGGCCAGAATATTCTGAGACGTTTCCCATGACGCTGTATCACAGTGTTCGTCTCACTTTCTATACTAATATTATAAGACGTCAAAAGTCAAGTGTAAAGTAATGCGGGATCAAAGTCATCCACGTCATAGTTGAAACCTGATCCCGTACACTCATATCGCGCATATCCCCACACGACATCTTTCCAGTCATCCCGCAGTCCTTCCGAATCAAAATCGGTATCGCGCAGCCAGTCATCTGCGCCATAGTCCAGCCATCCCGAATAGGCTTCATCACTTTCCATCTCGGAATACAGTTCATCATCCAACACGGGATAATCAGCAAGTGAGTCCAGAATTTTCTGAACCTCTCCGCCTAAGTCAGAAACCATGACCTCCGACCAGCCCACTGCCCAATGCCCATGTCGAAAGATAGCACAATGCTCGCCTTCTCCGCCTAACTGATTCAAGATGGCGTCCCAATTTGCCCGATCCAGTATTTCCGAATCTCGATGACGCCCCGTCACGAGAAACCAGTCCAAGTACGGTTCATACATGGCGTAGTCATACGCGAAATCGCGTTGCTCCGCAATCCACCGTCGTAATGTAACCAATTCGGTATACAAGAGATTATCAATCACCAACTCAACTGGTTCAGGATCAATAGGATCAGGTGAATCCCAACCTATCCACCAATAGCCTGTGGGCTGATTCCCTGCTAAGCCTAATCCAGCATACGTCCAATCCACTATGTCAGGGAAAGCATCCCTATCGGGATATTTTCCGTGCAACGGATGTTCGGGCGGAAGTCCGATGTATGCACAATACCGTTCACCATTTTTTCGTGTCTGCACTTTCGTTCTCATGTTTCAGTTTTCCTTGGTGCATTGCACCTTTATGCCTTTGAATCAGAATTTTCTGAAGTGAGTCACCCATTGGCGACCCACTCATCAAGCCAACTGGTTCAGAATTTTCTAGACATGGCAGTCCACACAAACTGCAATGCAATCCTGATATTGTTTATAAAGAGCATGTACTTCATCATCCCATTCACCAGTTGAATCATCGCCCCAAGGATCAGGATTCTCATACCACTCACCATCAGGTGTGACGATGGCACATGGTATTTTATCGAGTAATTCCGCCACAGGGCGGGAGTTTAACTTCAAAGACTCATGTTCATGTGAGAAGTTGAATCCATCTCCAGAAACTTCTGTATCGGTGATCCAGCCATCATACCTACCACCTATACGCCACCAGTCCCATTTGCCATCGGGATTGAAATGGCTAACTCCTGTACCTTGGCAGTATAGACATTCTGGATCAGGTTTAACACAATGATCTAGCTCACACAGAGCAACACAGTCACAAACTTGTTCCGTTTCTAAATTCTCGTCATACCGTCCTAGTACATTTTCAACGGTAGACCCTAGAAATCTCTGATTCTCCGGTCTTACGAAAACCAACACTGCGAAATGGCTCATACATTCTCCTTTCGGCCCATCGGGCCAGAATATTCTGAGACGTTTCCCATCAGTCTTTACCGATGATTTCGTCTCACTTTCTATACTAATACTATATCACAAAACTCCAATACTCTCTTTCGGATATAGGCTCAATTTTCGCAGGATCAAAAGACAGGCCCTGCCCATAGCATAATAGCCACCCATCATCATCACCCAAAATGGCGTTACACATTTCTTCTGTGAGTGTGTCACCACTAATATAACAATATGTTCTCGTAAGAATTAGTTCCTTATACATGGGTGTGACACGTATTGTGAGTGCATATACATGCTTTTCATAACGGAAATAATAATCCCGTCGTAAATGGTCTTCAAGGGCTTTCCATCCCTCATCCATGAGCATTAATTTTTTCGCAAGATTGTACATGATTCATTCTCCTTGTTTTGGGCCAGAATATTCTGAGAGGCTCTGCCCGTTGCTTTGCTCTCTCTCTCAATTTTCTAATACTATTATAAGACGTCAAAAGTCAAGAGCCAATGCAATAAACCCCATATGCCCAAGTGTGAAGTTTCTGCATTTTACTTTCAGAATATTCTGGCCAATTAATCTTTATATATTTTTCATAATAATATTTTTTCATGATTCATTCTCCTTGTTTTAGCCTATCAGAATTTTCTGAGACGTTCCACTCTTATTGTAAACGCGGCACGTCGTTTCGGTGCATTTGGTTTGCAAAACCTATGACAGCATTCCGTGCGGCTAGATATTCAGGATCATCACAGTCCAGCGTACAAAAATGATACGCCAGCTGTGCCGTTAGTTTTTTGTCTACCTTTACGTTCAGCGAGCCGCACCAGAGTGACCAATTTGAAAAGTCGAGATTCGCCCCGCGCAAGTCGGCCCCTCGCAAGTCGGCCCCATGCAAGTTGGCCTTACTCAAGTTGGCCCCACGCAAGTTGGCCCCGTACAAGTCGGCCCCATGCAAGTTGGCCCCGTACAAGTCGGCCCCACGCAAGTCGGCCCCGTTCAGGTCGGCCTCGCGCAAGTCGGCCTCGTACAAGTTGGCCCCGCTCAAGTTGGCCTCGCGCAAGTCCGCTCCGCTCAGATCGGCCCCGCAGAGGTCCGCCTCGCTCAAGTTTAGCCATTCTTCTGGTAATACATCCAATTCGCGAGCTTCATTCCAATTCATGATTCATTCTCCTATCAGAATTTTCTGAGGTGTATGGTACTCTAATTTCAGAAGGGTGGTAGCGGGGTGACATGAATCACCCCGCTACTTGGTTCAGGCAGCTTTGAACATCTCTGCGGTCTTTTTCCCGTTTTCATAGATCACGGAACCGCTGGCTTTGTCGTTTGACCATTCGTATTGGCATACGCCATATTGAACAGATAGTCTTCGCGCCCATGCTTTCTGTATGCGAACAGAAGCGCATGTGATTTTACCTTTCGATATTTCGCAAAGATTGCCATTAATCTCCCGCGTACCCAACAATAGATCATGAGGGCACAATAGTAGGGAGTTATACATTGTTCAATTTCTCCCAGAAGTTTCCATCCTTCTGAGCCGCTTCAATCTTCATCAATTCCTCTTCAATCGGCTCCAGCGCTTCTTGCGCCAACTCACCGAGGATCACATCCAGAATCTTCTGAATGTAAGTGCTATGGCAAATCTTCCGGTATTGCACCAGCTTTGCACGGCCCATGCCACGACTGGCGGGGTTCTTTTCCGATTCTTTGGTTTCGATGAGCTCTTGCATTTTCAGGGTATCGCCAACTGCTTCCTGAATCTGCTCCGCCTGTTTCTGCGTGATACGTGGGCGTTTGCCATCCACGGAATCCTTGAATGCCTGAATACACAGCGGGCCACCTTCGATGATTCGCTTGTAATATTGAATCCGGCGACGCCAGTACGCCAGCTGAATTTCACCCAGCTCGTAAGCTTTCTCGAAGTGCCCCGTCTCATGAAACGTGCGAATACGGGTATTGTATTCCCGTTTGCTTTTGATGTCTGCCAACTGGTAAAATAGTGGCGACAAGATCACGGCGATCTTCTTTTGGGTGTAGCCACGCTTCAGAAATTTCTGAACGGCAAGGAGTAGCTCGTACTCATCCAAAAGTTCTTCCGAACCATGATCCAACATGAGCCGTTCACGCTGCTCTTCCGTGCAAAGCACCAATGTGTACGGCACTTTGCCCTCAAAATACTCACTATAAATTTCGGGCTTTTCATCTCGGATACGGCACAATGCCCGATGGCGGATGAAACCTTTGACACCACGCAAAACTTCATCAGCATCCAATACTTGCGCCACTTCCAGTGGTGTACGGATATACAAATCCGTCAACAATTCTTGCATTTTGCGATCGACCCGCTCTTCATACTTGTCGGGACGCCGGATGTTCCATTGATCCGAAAAGTCCACCTCATCGAGTTCATAGTATGACAGGTTTTCCTCAACATCCACATCGATCCCTGCTTCTACTACTTCTACATCTTCATTCATTACTTCATTAACGTTCATTTCTCATTCTCCTTGGTTGCTCAGAATTTTCTGACTAATGATGGGCACTTTGCCCTGACTTTATCAATACCATGCTCTTGTATCATGGCATCAATATACACTTGTTTGTACTTTGCGCACAATTCGCGCAGATGCTTCTTATAACGGTCACGAGGCTTGCTTGTTTTCAACTCAGCGTACAAGTTTAACGCCATTCTTTGTGCAGTTGCCTTATCCAACGTTTGTGCCTTATCCAACGTTTGTGCCTTATCCATACTGTTGCACTCCTACATATTTACTTTCATACTTTTGGAAACCTACTACCTTGCCATCACTGTAACACGGATATACGAGATCATCTCGTGCATACGGAATATTCTCATTGACAACTAGCATCACACCTCTCCTTTCAATAGGCAATAATGCTATGGGAAAGCCGTCAAAGATACTTAAACCACGAAAACCCTCAAGTACATCCGTTCTTTCTACATGCACTTCAACATTCCCGTCAGGTAGCCATATGTAACCGTCATGGAAGATCAATGATCGTCCAGTCCAGTTTTCGAGCATTTATCATACTCCCGTAGGAAACGGTCACGGTCAAACCGCCCGTTATCCGATTGGAAAACACCGCACATGACCTTCACGGCTAGGTCGAAGCCTTCTTTCCTTGTTGGGCTGCTTATAAACCTCCTTTCCATGCCCAAATGTTCTGCGAATGCCTTGTAATCTTTTCTTGTCATGCTGCTACCTCCAGAATATTCTGAGAGGCTTTGCCTGCTGCCTTCAGCAAACTTTGCTCTCTCAATTTTCTAATACTATTATATCACAAAATCTTCTTTTTGTTAAGCTCTTCTTTCAACTCTTGAATATACTTATTCATAATGCGGTTTCTCCTTAGTTTCCCAGTTTTCATCCCCAATATTTATGAAAATATAAGGGTACTTAGCAAGAATGCCCCCGCCACGACTATAAGCACGGTCACTAAATATGACCCACTCGTCACCGCGATCCTTATACTTTTTGCATAGTCTCTCGAAAAGGAAATCCCATCTCGTTTCTTCTAATAATGTGTAATGATCGTACCACCATCCGCCCTCTTCAGGGCCGCCATATTCACGTGTGACTTCGTAAACTCTTATCATAATACAATTCTCCTGTGAAAGTTGTTAATGAGACGGTAACGAATGGCCCAACGTATCAGAATATTCTGAGGTTGAAATACCACTACGGCACTTGGGAAAGGCGCACTGTTTTTACTTCCCCCGAATTTGAGACGTCCACGCAGAAATATAACCTGCCCTTTTGTGGCATACTCGTGCCACCAAATAGTGTCTGTTCGTGCGGGTACGAGACATACCACTGTTGTCCCGTTCAAGAATTCTTCATAGGCTTTTTGCATCCACTTCCCAATGCTTCGCCCATAAGGTGGGTTCATGAACACGCAATGGCCTGCCCATGACTGGATCAGGCCATCATCTTCTTTCGTGAAATACTGTTCACATTTAGCGTTGCTCTCATCACAACACGGGTCTAATGTGAACAGAAATTTCTGATGCAGTTGCTCGAAAAGTTCTTGCGGTGTTTCCCATTCATCTTTTTTGCTTGTGAATAATGCTTGATTCATTCTTTTGCTCCAGAATTTTCTGAGACTTGCTGCCAATCAATTTTCTAATACTATTATAGCACAAAAGGTTTCGAAAGTCAAGATCTTCTATAATTGAAATTGCTTGCCTTATAATCAATAAGATGAATATTAGCTTCAACGTATTTTAATCTTAAACTATGGGCCACAGCATGTATTTCAAAGTCACAAAGTAAAGCATAGTATCCACTATTTAGCTGGACTACCTCAAAAGGCATGTAAGTTCCATTTTTTAATATTGTTGCTAAATATTCATGTTCTTTAATATTAATCTGTGTGGCTGGATTTACGATAGTGTTTAATTCAATTAACATGGTTACTCTCCAGAATTTTCTGAGGTTTGCCGCCTATCGGCAAACTTTGCTTTCTTACTAATAGTATAGCACAAAAAATTTCAAAAGTCAAGGTCGTGTAAGTCTCTTAAAGCTTCAGTTAGATTACAAACTGCATCATTATAAACTGATACAATGTCTATTAATTCTTTTTTTACAGACACATTAATTTCAGTTAAGCCTATTTTGTGGGCGATAGCATATTTTATGAAGTCACCTAATAGTGCATACCCTTCACTACTAATCTGCACAACAGGTATAGGTGCATATTCGGATGACTTTAACATTTCGGTGAGGATATTAAGTGAAGTGGTATCAACATTATAAGGAGACGGTGGGTTGATAATCCAGCTTAAAGGTATTTTCATGGTTCTTTTTGCTTTCATAGTTGCTCTCCAGAATTTTCTGAGATGCTTCACCTTGCCGCCTATCGGCAAGGCTTGCTTTCTCAATTTTCTAGTACTATTATAGCACAAAAAATTTCAAAAGTCAAGATATGCAAGTCTCTTAAAGATACAAACTGCTTTATTGTAAATTGACATTGATTCTTTTTCTACAGACACATTAATTTCAGTTAAGCCTATTTTATGTGCAATGGCATGTTTTGTAAAGCCACCTAACAATGCATACCCTTCACTACTGATCTTTATAACGGGTATAGGTGCATATTCGGATGACTTTAACATTTCGGTGAGGATCAACAGCATAAGGAGACGGTGGGTTGATAATCCAGCTTAAAGGTATTTTCATGATTCTTTTTGCTTTCATGGTTGCTCTCCAGAATATTCTGAGCCTTGCCGCCTATCGGCAAGGCTCAGAATATAAAAAGTTTCAAAAGGTTTTTAAATCACAATTTTTCCTCTGTAGCCGTGTTGAATTCATGCGTATTTGGTTCAGTGAATTTTGCTATTTCATCAATGTCACTAATCTCACCGTGACAAGATGAATCAAGATACAAACGATATCCTGGGCCGATTAAACAAATGCTTCCTGTTGACTCTGCAAGTATTCTTTGAATATTCATGTGAAGTGCCAATGTCCTCTGTTAAATCGAGCTGCTTTCAAATGGTGATCTTGTGGGTTTTTGAAATTAATGAAGCGCACGAAAAATAAACACATTTTAGGACCATCTTTAGTTTCACATAAGCCTCTTAAATAAACTCCTTCTGGGTTTTTCTTGGTGATTTTTGCTGTTCCTAATAGTTTCACATTTTCATATATTCTCTCCTTTTTTGTTACAGGGTCGGTGTAGACATGTAATTTTGGCAAAGTCGTATATTTGCGTGAACGATAACGGTAAATTGTAATGGTTCCTTTCTCCTTGTGTACAATATACCGTGGGCGGCCATGTCGTTTGAAAAGATCAGAAATATATGCTACATCAATTGTAAACGATTGAATGAGATCACTTGCAAAGTAGATTTTCGTAACCCCTTTGACTTGGAAATTCTTGAAATCATCAAATTTGATTTGCAATGTCTCTAAGGGCATATTTTTAATCAATATCTGCAAGAATGGATGCTTGGCAAGAATTGTTTGTAATTCGGCATAAGTCATATCATTCTCAACCTACATGACGTGTAACTTCTTTGGAGCGAGGTGATCGAGGCACACTACTTACCCGTTCACTGCCATCATATTCTACAGGGAAGTACACACGCTTTTTCGTCCACAGTGTAAAAGGTTCTCCTTCGGGAGTTCCATAGTCATCATTGAACTTACGATCAAGATCAAATTCCGTATGGCTTACAACATCAGCCCAAGACTCGTTCTGATTTTTCATCTCTTCATATATTAATTCACGCCACGTAGTCATGTCATTCTCCTTATGGTTTTCAACGAAATCCTCTAAAGTCAAGTAAACATTCTCTCATGACTCTGTTATCTTTTAGTAACTCAATACGCATATTTGATTCTTCAAGTGAGCGATCATAATAATAATGACCTGTGGAAATTGCTTCCCAAGCCAACCGTATACGTTTACGTAATTCCAAATCATCATTTGTTAAGCGTATCCTGTGAATGGCATATCGTGGAATGCCATTACGATAAGCTAATTGATCTATTCCTGCCACCCAATCATTATTATCTTCACCAAGCATCCAAGAATACATTCTAATCTGATCTCGCCATTGCAAAGGTATTTCACCAGTGGCACAAGATATACCTTTGTAGAGGATAGGAAAAGCATAACGGTGTGAACCGAGATCATAACCCTCTTTGTCAATGAGGCGTACATACCCAGCAGCAGGAGAAGCTTGTGAACAATAGCCATTAACTTTCCAGTCAATAACTATTTGTAAACCATCGCGGCGCATGAAATAAGCATCTGGTTTTCCATATAATGGGACTTCAAAACCATCTTCATATTTCAAGGATTTGAATTGCTCGAATTCCATTCTCAAGGCTATGGAGTCACCTATTTCTCTAATGAGATCATCAGCACAACCAGCATTCACATAATCATTGAATACATTTTCAGATTCTGCAAATGCCCAATCACGAAAAGCTGGCTCGACCTGTGCTTCAAACAAATTCTCAAACCAGTCTTCTACCCCCAGAATTTTCTGAGCAATATATGCTTTGATTCTGGCATCGAAGGCTGATCCTATGCTCATAGGTTTCGTTTGCGGTGGCCTTGGTATCTCCAAGACATAGCGGCAAACGAAAGTATCAACACTTGTTTCAAAGCACTTCAATGAAGTTGGACTTAATGCTTTCAATCTACTTTCAAATTGGATCATTTAAAATACCTCTGGCAGATCTTTTTTAACCAGTTGCACAAGTGTCCACACATATTCTTGCTTTTTCTCTTTGATCTGATTGTGTTCCCAATTGCATATTGTTTTGTCAGCATAACCAATACGATAAGACATCTCTCTAAGGGACATCCCCATTCTCAAACGTTCACGCCGTAGTTCAGTGCCAAAAGAAGTGTCTGCCGGGTCAAGTTCATACCACTCATCGAGGAAATTCTCAGGGCCGACATTGAAATATCTGGCAAGACTTCTGGCATGTTTTGTGTAGATTTTATGCTTGCCTCGTAACCAACTGTAAAGTTGATCTGCTCTGCAATTGATGGCAATTGATACTTCCGGTACAGTGCAATTAGCCATCATCTTCGCCAAGTACGCACGTGCTTCAGTCATTTTTCATTACCTTTCTAAAATAGTCTATACGTTGATCCAAAGGTACACCATTGAGATGTACTATATAAGCACCTTCAGTGTTGTCATTGATATGCAAGTGACCCCAGTTCCATTTGCGATCCATTTCGAAATAAACATCGTCACGCCAAAGATTATGATTCAAACCGTGCTGCTCGAAGTACCCGTCGAGATCAATTGGAGGCACATTCAGAATGTGCTTGCACTCTTTCCAGCAAACGAAAAAGCCACCGTTGATATAGTAAGGCATACTTTCAGGAATGGCATACCCGGCACGATCTGACCACTCTTTGAATGAAGTTCTCCAACTTGCTGTCTCTGCTCGCATGTAATCAAGGGTTAGGCTATTGAATGCCCCAAATTTACCTTGTGGCACATAATCTATAGGATTAGGGCATTCTGGTAAGATCATCATGTCGCAATCTGCAAATACATAAACATCATAATCCTTTGGATATTCGAGTTTACAAAATGATGGTGAAGGGTATCTTTTATTTCTCCTTACGACTTTGAAATCCATATTCCAACGCCTCGCTGCTTCTTCCATTAAAAGCAAGGTGTATTTTGCAAGTTCTTCAAAAGCTTCACCAATAACTACAGTAACTAAACAAGCTTTGGGCTGCCAAGGCATCTCCAAACGTTTCAATATGTTCAATTTCGCATAAGCGTTGAAATGCTCGTTCTGCGTTAAATGCCAGTAATTTGCCTCCTTTGCGAATGGCGAGCGTAAAGGATCCATGCAATTCCAATAAGGTGTGAGATCACGAATAGGCAAGCCATGCTTAGCAATAAGCCAATTAATATATGGCATATTCTTTACAATGTCTTTGCCACTTCGTGTATTCCATAAATGTGTATTGACATCCCAAGGCGGCATTACGAAATACTTAGCGAATTGTCTTGGGATTATTGACACACCTGGATTCCACCAATGCCTAGTCCAATTCACGGCTTCGCCTGTATGCTCTTCTATTTTTTCTTTGAATTGATCTGCCCAGTTGCCGTTACGTCGGTACTCTGCTTCGTCGAGCATCCAAATGCAATTAAGATCACGGTCGAAAATGTCACCACCACGCATGAAGATATCACTGTCTGCATATTGAAACACTTCCGCTTGTGGATACTGTTCTGCCAGTTCTGAAAGCAGAAAAAACATATACTTGGAGTGCTGGTATTTCGAGATCAATCTACGAAAAACCAGCGTATCCTTTGGAAATGTCGCCAATGTTCTTTCTGCCAAAGGCGCCATTTCTTCAGTGGCTATGGTATAAGTTAAATTCATTTGTATTCCCATACATCTAGTGTTATTGCCGCAAAATCAGAGGTATCGCAATCGTCGAGATACTCTTCTATGGCTTCGTCGGGATCATTATGCAAACATTCCGAACCATAAACTCCATATAGTGTTTCTTTATTCGCGGTCGTCATGGTCAGGACTTGTCCTGCTCAAACGTGCTAGTCGTTGCTTTGCCGCAGTGCGGACAATACGTAGTGGACTGTACGCCAACATGTGTCCACTCCGGCGTGCGCACCGCGTCGTCGGTGGGCCAGCAGGATGGGCAGGTGTTGGTGATCTCGGCCATCTCCCAGAAGTCCGGGTGCTGGCCGCACCACTCGTTAGCCCCCGTCGTCTCCCACCGTTGATTTGTATTGTTTGGCTTGACGCTTGTTTGTCGGCATTCCCCTATATGATCGGGACTGCCTGTTCCTGTCCACGATGCCCAAAACGGGCAGTTGCCGCAGTTCGCGGCGGGGTTGCGTTTCATGTGTCGGCCTCCTTCCTGTCCATCTCTGCCAGCGCTTGCATGGCGAGCACGCCGGGGTCGTCAAAAGGCTTGTAGTTTTTGAAATCATGCCCGCATGTATAGCAAGGAGAATCCTTGTCAGTCGTTACACTCAGTTGGCGATTGCAACTTTCGCATTTGGTCGGTACATAGTCGCAATTCACAATTTCAGGGCCGATCACGATCTTCTTTGGTGTATGTGTCCAGAAGTCCGGGTGCTGGCCGCACCAGTTTATTTCTTCTGTTTCTTGCCAATCACACAATTCACTTGCAGCTTTAGAGCGACATTGGCCTATACCGTGCATTATTTTTTTCCAGTACGGGCAGTTCCCGCACTTCGCATTAGGGTTGCGCTGTTTCATGATTTATATTCCTGTCGCCCTCGTTCAGGGCATAGTTTATGTTTGCGTCTGCACGGCAATAGTCATCCAGTTCGGCCGTCAGTTCCGCGACGCGGGCCGTGAGTTGGGCATTAGCGATTGACAGATCCGACATCCTTTGACGCATATTTTCAGGAGTAATTCCTGCAAATACACCAGTCCACCTATTTAATTCTTCTTGCAGCCGCTCGATTTCGTCCAGCAGCGCGGGCGCGTGGTTGCGGAGCAGGGGGATAAGACACGAATCAGCAAATGCACGTTCTTCTGTATCTTGTCGCATATAATTTCGGAGGCCACCGTCATACCAGTAACGCACCCCCTGACCAAGATCACATATACATGAATCTTCATCATCACACCAGACATTAAACGTACCCTTGCGCCACGGTCCCGGCGTTGCCTGCTCCAGCGCCTGTCTGATTTTGTTAATCGTTTCCTGATTCATTTGATCTCCTTTCCATGTCATGCATATCGTATTTTCAGTATGGGCAGTTGCCACAGTTCGCGGCGGGGTTGCGGTTCATTCGTCGGCCTCCTCCTCGCCCTCCGTGGGCTGTTCCACAATTTGCCCGCCGCAGTACGGACAATAGCGCGTGTCGTTGTCTGCAATGTCGCCCTCGGTGAATTGCCACATGTGCCCACACGCGGTGTGATATGCGCCGGTGTATTCGTCCTGCCTCCACGCGCACTCGCCGCAGGTGCGCTCGGGCCAGGGGTGGGCGGGGTGATGGGTTGCGTGGTTGCGGATGCTGGCTCCAGTTCGGCGACGCGCTGCCGCAATTCCATTTCACGATCAACAGCGGATTCAACCGATAGTAATGCGGCACTCTTGTATCGGGAGGACATCTGGCGATGTTCTTGAGCGCTTTCTGGTGTGTTTGAATTTGCAACTACATCACATGCTGCTAGTTGCATTCTAGTTGTTTCAAGTTTTTCTTCCAGTTCCGCCACGTATGCGGTGAGGCGGAAGTTTTCTTCAGACAACCACGCATGAGCGACGGACATATCCATCATGCGCCGACGCATATCTTCTGGGGTGACTCCCGTGAATACCCCGGTCCACCGTTTTAGTTCCGCTTGCAGCCGCTCGATTTCGTCAAGCAGCGCGGGTGCGTGCTGTAGCAATACACATGCTGCCGGTATGCTTGTTGACATTTCTTCGGGGGGATATATAGCTCTCCAATATAGGGGTTCAACTTCAACATACAATAGATTGGTCTTTGGATCATGCACCCATTTCTGGGCTTGTTCCATCGCCTGCTTGATCTCATTCATTATTTCTTGTTTCATTGCCAGTACCTTTCATTACTAAAGTCCGCTCCACGAAGATCAAACCATCTTTTTGGTAATGCATTTTCACAGCGTAAGCCGTTCCATGTCCATTCTATCATTTCATTACTCCATCCCATGTATAATCTACATGATGTTGCTCATCTGTTACTTTTGGAAACACAACTTCTTGAAGTGCTCTATGTACCCCAGGATAATATTGATCCGATGTTTCATCAGTAACATAGTCATGCGAAGCCACGCGATATACACAAAATGGTATGAAAGCTTTCCATATCTTGACAATGGACTCATACCGTTTCGTGGCATCAACAAATAATAGATCAATGTCGCCACCCCACCATTGCGCCACTTTATTAGGCCAGCCAATGATTTGTGTGATATTCTGCTGATAAGGCTTAATGTTTTCGCGGAAAGCAAGAAGTGTTTCCGTAGTTTCGTAACCCTGATCTGGTCGTGACTGTGGCCCAAGAACCCCTGGGTCAATACTCACGATATGGCAAGTCTCTGGCATCCCTTTTGCAAGCGCCACCGTGCTTTTACCTCGATATGCACCGATTTCAACAATTAAGCTGTTTTTATCCAGCGTACTCGCCAAATAGCTCAAGCGTTCCACTTCATTAGTGGTGATTTGCCCTTTAATCATTTTTGATCTCCTCAAGGATGTCATTTAGTTGACGCTCTGTCTCGTCATATCCACATATAGGTCGTACCCATATCAGTGTATGCCAACAATAACAAGGGTCTGTTTTAGACCGTGACCAGTCATACCATATACATGCAATTTCGTTTATCTGTTCATTTTTCGTAAATTTCACTTCTCGTGGCCAATTTTTGATGGCTTCTAATGCCGCTGGGTCAGTGTAGTATTCTAAAGCAGCTTTCAAATAACGTGACATTGCTTTTTCCACAACATTCTCAGGATTAGGCATGAGACGTATCAATACCCAAATGCGATCAACATCGCTAATATCAAGACCAGCAATTTCCTGTAGAGCTAAACTTTCTTTACCTTGCCAAAGTGCTTGTAAATATTGTGATGTATAACAAGGTTTAAGATTTAAAACATCTTGTATTGTGACTTTCATGATTCAATGATCCTTACGTTATTGCCTAACCAAATATAGCCTTGCAAAGCATCTACTTCTATGGTTTTGCCAACAAAATCTTCAATAGGTGGTGCATCTCCATTAGCGAAGTCTATTCGCGGGTCAACAAAATAAGTTCTTCGATTCTCATCTTCAGTTAGAACGATATCATGCCCAATGTATTCTGGGGCTACTTCAATGACTCTTAGACGCATCTTTCAATTTCCTTTCACGATATTTGATCTTGCCTTCGATGCTTATTAGCTCTTCACGAAATTGTATCTCCCTTTCTTTATTATGAGTAAGTCTACCAATATCGCAAGCTACTTGATATTCCATCTTTACGATAAGTTTCTTTAATTCATTTTTTCGTTTTCTAAGTTCTCTTAGCAATTTACTACCTTTCGGAATTGCTGTGTATCCATGATCTCATCTCTTTGCAAGAAATCAATGATTACTTCCACGGCGAAATCGAAGCCTTCATCAAAAGTCCCTTCATTTGATTCTGGCCAAGCCTCATACAGCATCTCCGCCAAGATCATTTGTTCTTTTGTGAGCATCGCATATCCTTTCTTAATAATCGTACTAAGCGATCTTCATCCCGTAAACGGTTCCTGTAAGCATACGCTTTAGCTTCTCTGAAAGCGAAAGGCAAGTAAGTTTCAAAATTTGCATATTTTGAAAATGCTGCCCTAGCATTAAATATGTGTGTACATTGTATTTTTGTGCAAGCAAGCTTATCAGCACCGAAATCAATATGCCCTGAGCATTTAACTCGTGCAACAATGTCACTTTGTGCCCATGTCAGCATATCAATGGCTTTAATAGAAGCATGAAATCCCCAATCGCAAACTATTGCGGGGTAACTAACTTCATAAATTGTGCCTATTTCAATGGGTCGGTTGTCACCGTATCCAAAATGCATGAAATAGGGTAAACTTTTCCATGCATAAATCATCTCACCACTTTCACTTCATAGCCCAATGCTTCAGAAATTTCCGCCACTGTCATCTCTTTAACTTCTTTCCTTTCCCAAATGCATAAACAAGAATCTTCAACATAATTAAGTATAATTGAAAGTGGATGAGTATATTTATTTGAAAGCTCATATACTTCCATAATATCGTAATCGCCAGTTGCATGGTGTAGTAAATCATCACTAAAGCAACTACTATCAATAGCACGCTCTAAGCCTATGAATCTGAATATTTTATCTGTCTTACAGACTAAATACTTGATGCGATTCAATGTTACAACCACCATACCGTTCGTTAGGTCATTTTTAGTCATGTTTCAACATCCCATTCTTCTATCACGTAAGCATGATAGGGATCATTGTTATTTTGAAAAGTCTCGGCAAGGGCCTCCGTTGCACAAATACAAAATATATAGCTTATCCCGGTGATGAGGTCTTCTTGTAAAACTGTCATATTCTTTTTCTCCAATATCTTGCTTCTTTTGGTGTACCCTCATCAGTTAGTTCACGATATTTGAACGTAATGATGGCATCTCTTGGAATAGTTAAAGATTCAATATGCATAGGCAATACCTTTCCACTATATTTTGCACATTCTTCTGGGTCATTAGTTTCACGATCTGTGTAATCCAAACCCGATGATATTTTGAACCACTTGTTATTCCAGTTGACAATCAATGCACCTATTTTTCCGGTGAAACCCTTATCACCGCCAGTATACCCAATGACTTTGGCTTCATCATCAAGAAAGGGTTTCAGTTTCATGATACCCCATGATCTCGTGGGTTCCCATTTCGAGGGGTTTCTGAACATGATTCCTTCATGCCCCTCAAGCAATAATGCATCTAAAGGTATATCTTCAAGAGAAGTGAAGACATTTTGTTCTATTGTTTTCACTTCAGGAGCAACTTCCCAATTGGGACAAAGATTCTTCATGTAATCACGCACAGTATGATCTATTGTCAAAGAACACGTGGGTTGATCTATTACTCTTGGAGTATATACAATTCTCGGTACAAGTGATTCAAATACTCGAAACTGAATATTTAGCCACCGTTCATCTGGTGTATGCCTTTTACAGATTGACATGACATTTTGGAATTGCCCAATACCTGCCCACAATTCACCATCCAAGAAAATATCTTGAGGCAAAGTATCTAGCCACCAATCAGGTGCGTGGATGACCTTGGCATTAATAGACCACAAGCCAGTGGCCTTCTGATGCATTGCAAAAGGTACATCTGTACGACCGCGAGTGATCCCGCCGTCCCAAAAAGCCCTCATGCCATCTAGCTTAATTGACCATTTCGTAACTCCTGGTATGAGTCTTTTAGGATTTAAGCGCTGGGCCTTCATGAGAAAGAAATTCATGTAACATCTCCTGTGGATCACCAACTCCACTATTCCACGGTTTGGGAATCAAAAGCTTTGGGCCTTTCCATGCTTCGATTTCTTCATCTGAATCATCTATTAATGTCAAACTAGACGGAAACATCTCAGCTTTCAATATACCCTGTATAGGGATGAAAGGTACACAGAAACTAACAATGGAGTGGAAAATCTCAAACTTACTAATAGCCTCTGTCATTGTGCATATCGTGGAGCTTACGCAGCCTCCAAACATGCCCAATGCTTTTATCAATGAGCCAGCTTCTGGTGTTGCTTTTAACGTATACCAAAAATCAATAGGTACTTCCGTAAGATCATACCCCGTGACTTTGAAATAATCAGGTTCACCTTTAGGCCATTCGAGATCATCAAGTTCACAAAATCTCAAAAATTGTTCACGTACCTGATAAATGAGGTTAAATTCAATAAGCACATTCATAGGCCGACACCTATAAATATTTTTTGCCCACACGCGATCCTCAAATATTCTTCCATTTCTTGGTGGTACTTCTTACCTTCAAAAACTTTACCGTCTATTGCGCCCATGCCTTTTGTAAAAGATATTTTGTAGCCATACACGCTAGCTTTCCATAAATCGCCTACTTTCCGCATCTTAATGAGTTTTGGTTTAATAAACTCATCGGGATCACAGTCATGAAACGCACCAAGCATTAATCTTTCAGCCAAGGATGGGGTTGATTGTTGGCTTTTCCATTTCTTTACCCGACTTGGAGTTACTTGCATCGCCTTGGCTATTTCGTTTGTATCCTTCCAATTCATCTTGCAATTTCCTTATTAATTGATCCTGTGCTTGTATCACTTGTATGCCCAAACGGATTCCGTCCGCTTGATTGACGACTGCTGCGCTTTCTCGAAAGAAGGCTTTCTTTGCATCTGTTAAATCCATACTGTTCTCCTTGTGTTAGAATTTTCTGGCATATTGCCACACGGCGTTTCCTAATTGCCGAAGGCCATACACCAAATGATTCAGCTATTTCTTGATCCGTATAGCCATCTATACGCATCTTGATTATCTGTAATTCTTCGAGATTGAAAAACTGCAAAGCTGCAATTTCACGCATATACATGTCCATGTAATTATCATTGCATGAAGATATGTCATCATAAGGAACATTGTTCTCACGACGTCGCAACATGTCTAATAAAGCACCGCGTAAACGTACACGTAAATATGCTTCAAAATTAGGGTGATCCAGATGCTCATGTGCTGCAATAGTTAAAGTTAGTAGAGCCTCTGAGATCATATCCCCACGCATGTGTAGTAGACTGCGTGAGAACCGCTTGGCATAATTAATTGCCAGCAAACGATACTCCAAAATCGCATTATTAACAGTTTCGTCCATTTCAAACCTCCATTGTTAAAGTCTGCCATCAGAAAATTCTGCCATCAGAAAAGTCTGCCATCAGAAACTTGGAAAATCAAATTATGCTGTTATTATAGCATAAAAAATTTGAAAAGTCAAGTCACGAAAGGACGAGGTTGAATAATCCAAAAAATAGTGTAATCATTTCGCGGTATACTATAAGAACCGTCAGATTCTTGAATCGTTTTATTCTTATGATTATACGCTACTGCGTGCATTGCAGCATTTTCAAATGATACCGCACCGCAAGTAGGACACTCTTGAAAATCTTTTCTTGTCCAGTAGGCTACTACCCCAGAATATTCTGATAGCCATGCCCCTAATCTATCTGAAGTATATGGACAAGTAGGGTCAATATCATTACAAGAAACTTCTGTAATGCTAAAAGTGCGACTTAATACTTCAATAATCTCCTGAATATGATAAGGCGCAGGGTGATCTATTGCTCGCACCAATTTATCATAACTGGTATGCGTTGCATGTGCAAAGGCTCTAGCTAAACAATCCATTGTATACCTCTTTGGCTTTCTCAGCAAGTTCATCTATTGTCCCATTATTTTCAATGACTTCACCAAAACATTGACCTACATTCTCATCCTGCCCTTCGCGTGTCACTTGAAATATGGCATCACAAATAGCAGACTCATTGTCAAATCGTACATCTGTAACTATAATTACTTCGTGATCTAGTTCTTTAACTAAGTCAACCCACGTGCTTGCGCGTATGTCACGCATACATGCGCCTATTTTAATTAAAAGGTCACGAACAGTAATCTCATCGAAAACAATGTCATTTTTATGTTCAGGATTAGCATCATAATACTTTTTAGTTTTCGTGCCATATAAATAGGAAGCAATGAAATATAAAGCATCTGCAAAAGCAACCCGTTTCACATCCTTGCCAGCACGTTCACATTCCGCTTGCAAAAGCATACCAAATGTATCTTTACCTGATCCATTATTACCACTGATACCAATAATCATGAAGAACCTTTCTGTAAGTGATCTAGTATTTTCACAAGATCGGGAAAGTCCACAGAATCACGAAGAGCATCCGTATACTCGTGAGAAAATTTACTAGTTACTGGTAAATGAAATTCTTTAAATACTCTTTCTTTGATCTCATCTGCCTCTTTCAAAAGGGCAGCGAAAGCGGCATGAGAGGTACATTTTCTTTTTTCGGCGGCCGTCTCAACATGCTTCACTAGAGATTCATTTAATGTCGCTAGTCGATTCATCTTTTCGGCATCTGTTGGTGCCTCTTTCACGTAACGGATAAATTCTTTCGCTCTCATGTGGACTCCTTTGAAAGTGCATCAAGAGGCATGGTAGGGCTTTTTGGAGGGTAGGGATGGAAGTGTCCACACCTCTTGATGCGAGGATCAACGTAACATATAAACATGCCAATTACCCAATTCATATTTAAATAGTTTATCATATTCTTCATCAGTTGCGCCTGTGAGAATCCAAATCCCTGTACCCGCACCAGTTATTAATGGAAAGAATCTACGCTGCGCGGGTGTGAATGAAAATTTCAAGGGGTTTTTGACTTCAATCCATTTCGTCCCATGTATATAATGGATAGCATAAAGATCAGGAAATCCTTGTTGATACATATTACCATGTGTAACCATGACATCCCAATCACGGGCCTTGAGATAGGCAATTATAGCCTTTTGTATTCTGTGTTCGGGGTTATCACGTTTTTTATAAGAGTCCATGAATACGACTTTCTGCTTCTGTAGTATCCAAGTCAATGCCGATCCACTTCCTGCCAAGAGATTGTGCCACGACAGCAGTTGTACCTGATCCAACGAAAGGATCAAGCACAGTATCACCTTCTTTGGTGCTTGCCAGTATGCATGTTCTAGGTAATTCTTCTGGAAACGGAGCGCAATGCGACCCTCTATACCCCGCAGAGGCCATGGACCATACATCTCGCTTATTGGCTTTACCTGAGTCCACATACATTTTACCGGTATATGTACCACCATCACGATACTTATTACCACCATATAGCGCATAATTACCTGATCCAGTAGATTTCGTTTGAATAGCATTATGATCGAAATAGTAATTTCGAGTTTTCGTAAACATAAAAATATATTCATGCGCTGGTACACATCTTTTCGTGAGAGCCATAGGCATGGCATTTGTTTTATGCCAAATCACATCTTGGATCAAATGCCAACCTAATTGCTGCAAACGAAAAGCTACAAGCCAAGGTATACCTGCAAGATTACCTTTCTTGAAAACACCAAAATCTCGTTGTAAATGTGAATCCCCAATATTCAACCAGAATATACCATCATCTCTAAGCACACGGTATATTTGCATTCCAATTTTGACAATTGCATTAATGTACTGTTCAGGTAATTCTTCTTGTCCTAACTGCCCGATATGCCCATAATCGCGTTGTTGCCAATATGGTGGGGAAGTAACACAGCATTGTATGATTTTGCTGGATAGTTTTTTCAACTCTACTAATGTGTCGCCCTGTATTAGCATAGTTTCCACTTCCCATCATCCTCAAGAGTGAAAGCAATATCAATCAGTTGATCGCCACACCAACTAAAGTAAACCCAATTGCGTGTAAGATGAAAACCATCTTGTGTTTGAACTTGTATAGATGTTTTTTCAGCGGTTATATAGCCATCTAAATCTTCACGAGTGATCCTACAACCATTTTGTACTGCTTGCTTTGGGTTTCTTAAAAACGGAAATGCCTCTTCCCAATCTTCTGCAAGACAATCTTGATAGAACAAAGGCATAGTAGTGTCGTCAAGCTTACAAACAATTGCCAAGTTTTTATCAGCACACACATACATGCCGTCAGTCCAAGCTTTTCTGGTAACATACGGGTATCGTTTTAGCGCCTCAATGATCTTCATGATAAATAATCTCCTTGCCGTGCCTAGTGGCCTCTGCGTGTTCTGCGATAGCCCCTTTTGAATGTGTCCAAAACGGTAGCATTACTACAACGTCTGATCTCCTGAGAAGTTCCAAATCACCTTGTAACCAAATAACATCGGCACATTCACCATCAAATAATGCGGTATTACGATGTGGACAAATGACAGCATACCCCTTTTTCCAGTATTCCAAAGCCACTTTGCTGGCTGTGTGAATATTATCCAATATGCCCATGATAGTATTAGCTCTATATGATCCGGCGATATATGCGACTTTCATGCCAGTACCCACCTATGCTCCGGTAATTGGAAAAGTATTTCTAAAATGTTACCTTGTTGATCGTATATGGCATACATTGTTTTAGGCTCACTATGATAATCAGCAAATTGAATTGTAGCTTCAACTCTCATAATGAAGTGCCCTATTGGAAGATCAGGAGATGCAAGCCGCATACCTCTTTTTAGACAGTCTATTGCATCTTCTTGCATGTATGCTTTACTAGATACAAGCACTTCCCAATCATCTGCTCTTAAATCATCTAGGCTTACTGGTGCTTCAGCATAAGCCCCTTTTGCACCCATGCCTAGATACCCGTCATGGTCATATTTAAGATAAAAGCCAGCGGGCCAGCTGGGCCTACGTATATGCGCAAAAAGTGGCGCTTCAAGAAAATTCATGATCTCATCCTTTTTAAGTAGGGTAGGGGCATAATGCCCCTACCCATTAATGCTCTTATTTTTCTTTCTTGGGCGCGGGCGGATACAATTCTTTCCAGAGTGCCTTGAAGCTCTTTCGCATATCTCGTTCAGCTTTCTTTTCAGGGAAGCTGTTGTCAAGGCGCTGCCAATACTGTGCGGGTTGACTTGACACAAGTGCAAAATACTCGTAGAACACTGGAAATGCCGACACTAGACGATCATCGAGATTCTTTGTAGTCAGCCGTTTCATTTTCAACGTCCGCAGAGTCGGCTCCATCAAAGCATACAGTGCTTTCAATCCCGCTTCATCCGGCTTTCCGCCCTTTTTGATCCATCCAAATACAGTACGATACATGAAATGATCCTTTCATTTGTCTGCCCAACTGGACATTTGCTTCTGCCAATCCATCTTTAGAAGAGGCACAACCTGTTTATATTTCTCAATAGCTACTGAAACTACATCAGCAACTTCATCTGGACAAGTGTTAGGGCACATAATCTCATCATGGATATTCATTGGTATCACACGCCAGGGTTTATACCCATGTGGTTGCAAATTCCAAATATCTCTTTGCACTAATTTCGTAATTTGTGCGCCTGTGCCTTGAATCGGATGGTTAATGGCTACACGCTGAATTTTACTTTGCAGGGAGAATGCTGAACCTGCAATTGCTGATCTTGCTGCGCCCAATACTGTTTGTTTTCTGTTCCGCCTATCCACATATCCTTCGATATCCCAATGGTTAGGCGGATTTTCAACAATCGCGAAAAGTGTTTCAATAACCGCATATTCGAGATCAAAGAACCGTTTGAATCCCAATAATGTGGCTACATGATCTTTGTGCTTTCTTAATTCTATTTTTGAACCTACCCCTCCTTCCTGTAGCATCGCTGCATATTCTTCCATTGCTTTCGTTCGTTCCTCTTTGATCTTTGGAAATGCCCTTTCAAAGTTATGCAAACCATTTCTAGCTTGCTCTTCCGCTATCCCTAGATTCTTCTTGAAAGCATATTCTGTACCTGCAAATAGCCAAGTGAATAGGCCACTTTTGCTTAAAGTATAATAATCTGGCACTTGTCCTTCAGACTTTCGTATATCAGCATAAGATTTGCCGGGAAATACGAAAGTCCCGAAGACGGCATGTATTTTGGTTTTCTCTTTACCTGTGAAATTGCAACGTTCACACGGCCCCCAAGGACAATCTGTTTCTGAAGTTAAAGCTTCACGTAACTTCGGTTCATCATATACCGCATCAGCAATAGCCACTTCAAAGGCAGAAAAGTCTCCACCTGATAACTGGAAATCCTCGAAAGCTAATGGGAAAGCCTTTCGTACATACTTGGCTTTCTTGATCCCTTGTGCATTGAGCTTATCGGCACCTGCCATCCGACTAGATAATGTGCCAATGATCTTAAATGAGGCATGGAAGCGCCCAGCTATTAAAAGCTTGTCATACAGTTCGATTTCTTTTTGTGCATGTCTTGCTTCATAAACTAGAAAAGCGCGTTTACTAACCTCTTCTTCCCATACCACTTTGTCTAGTGCTTCCAAACGCTCTTTAATTGGTACGTTACTGTTATTGATCTTTTGTACCTGTTCATAGGCATCTTCATCCCATTGCATTATTTCTTTCAATGCTTCTTTGCCAGTGGATTCTGGCAAGCCTAAGCGTTCTTCAGGACTCATGGCTTTCGATAACCATTGTTTTACGCCTGTGAAACTGGTGGGAATATCATGTTGAATATCATAAGCTCGTTGACGTAGTATTTTGATCTGCTCGACATCAATTTTGAAACCTTTCCAACGTACTGCTCCAACCATACATGCCAATTCAGAATCCTCATCCCATAAACCAAAACTTTTGGCTAATTCGCGGGTATAAATGACATCATCCTTAGCGTACTTTCTAGCTGGCTCAAAGAAACCCCAATAATCAATGAAATCCTCAATACGATCAACCCATGAGCCTTTCCATTCTCCCCTGAAGAATTTAGCGCCTTGGCCCTTCCATTTCGGCAATGACTTGATCGCAAGAGCGAAAGGAGCATAACCCAATTCAAGCGGTGCCATAGGAGGGGCCAAGGACGCGAGCAATGGAGGATCTTCTAAACCAAGGGCATCTTTTGCCAAGGCTTTTAATCGTGATGAAGGGGCAAATTTCACATAAAGATTGCTGAAACCTCTCTTCTTGGAAGGCTGTATCTGCCAAACAGATTCACGTCTCACCGATCTCTCAAAATAAATGGGTTTGAAAGGCAAGCGATTATTTAATTCTTCGCAAACCAATTCCACGAGATCATCAGGAATATCTCTAATGTAAATGTTTTTTCTATCCATGAGACTCTGATATTTGGTTTTACGAGCTGATAGCATGACATCACAAGCATTTTTAGGTTTCAAACAACCTGCATCTCTGCCTAAAGGTTCGCATTCAGCATACATTTCAGGATCGATTAAATGATCTTTTAACGTGGGCCAACGATCCAGATACACTTTAAGAGTGGTGTACAACTGGCAAAGATGAAACCAGTCAAACGCAAGATTAAAGCCAATAATCTCTTGAGATGCGATGAAATCTATAGTTTCCAATACTTGCTTAGCAGGTACACGCCAAACATCTAATACTTGCACTTCTTCATCGTCTATTGCCCATTGAAGTAAGACAATAGGGCCATGAAAGCCACAAGTTTCTGTGTCAAGCGTGATACTCATTCAACATCCACTCCCAAGAGATCAATCATTTCTTGATTGGCAATTAAACCAGAAGCCCAATTCAATGCAATTACTACAGGTGAACCTGCTTGTCCTTTATCCACAAGTTGACGAACCACATCCTGTATTTCATTGTTTAATCGCGGACGCGGATCCTTTTTCTTGCCTGTCAAATAAGGTTTTCTTGGTTCCTGTTTCTTAACGGGTTTTTGTTCTCGAAACTTCTCACCAATTTCTTTTTGTGTAATTACTTTATTGGGGCTATCTGCTAGGCGCTGAGTTTCTTCATCAAGTTGCAATAACTGTAATCTGGCATTGATCCAAGTGGCAGGTCTATTGATCTTATTTGCCACGTCTCTCATAGGTACACCCATCTCTTCAATCCAGCGCTTCAAGTAAACTGCTTCTTGATACATGGTGAGATTAGTACGCTTGAGATTTTCCTCAATGCTGATTAGAAAAGCATCGGCATTATTAAGCGTAGCTTCAATCTCATCCCAATTAAGATACTTACGGCAAGCAAGAAATCTAGTATACCCTGCAATAAGTGTATATGGCTTGGAAGTTATATTGGGATCAGAAGGTGCTAAAGTGACTGGGTTTATTAATCCCAAATTGGCTATACTTCTAGCCAAATCCTCAGCAGCCTCTTCTGAAACTGCTCCACGAGTATTAGATTTCCAATCAACATATATGTCAGATACTGCAACTTTCATTTAATCACCAATCTTCTGCATCACACTCGTGCTCCTCCATGCAAAGATCACATAACATCATGCCACATTCAGGGCATTCAGATGTTGCAAGTTCATCTTCACAGCATTCGCACATGGTTATTTCTTCATCTCTTTCTAACATCATCTTACCCGTTTCACATGTTGACCAGTTTTGAGTAACACTCGGCTGTTGCACATGCATCTCCGTAGGCAGTATGTGGTGCACGATTCACAACTCCAAGGGCTTCACAGATTTTGCCAAGGCTCATGCCTTTGAATTGGCAAGGAACATTCTTTGCTTTGGATCGATCAATAGCATAGCAAACAACACGCGCAAGATCACGAGCGCGGTAATCAAGATACTTGTTAAGAATAGCCGGGGCTTTGAATTCAGGATCAATCCAATATTGAAAAAACTCGCGATCAAAAGCCCAATTTTGAGCCAATGGTGCAAATTTCCCCATTTCTCTTGACCATTCAAAGAAAGCACGAACACTATCTTTACGGTCGCCCGCTGCTTTGATGTCTTCAATAACTTTACCATTGACTTTCAAAGCACCTGGATCAATTCGATCCAAATTATCCACGCCAATGTCACTAATGAATGGCTCAATAGTGTCATCGGGCATGAAATCATCACGTAGCGGCACGATAGCCACACTAAGTGCTGGATGAAATCCCGCTGTTAAGCCACCAGTTTCAAAATCAACTGCACACGTTTTCATGAGTTTCCTCCATATATTGTTGTAGCTCACCTAATGTGATGCTTTGTAAAACTCGTTTCTTTTTCAGATTATCGCGTACATACATATCTGATTCCAAATGCACAAGATCAACAATAACCGCTCCGCGATTAACGTCCATGCCAATACGATGAATACGATCTTCAGATTGAATACGATCATCGGCATTAAAAGTATTACTGAAATAGACAATCATATTAGAAGCCGTTAATGTCAAGGATGTCTTTGCTGTAGCGGGATGTGCTATGAAAGCAACTTTGTCACATGCTTTCTTGTCTTGGAAAATCTCTAATGGGTATTTATCACCACATTGCATAGTGCAATACATGCCATGTGGTAAATGTCCAGTTGTGCCATCTGCCCTAATGAAATCCCACCCTGCTCTACGGCATAATTCGCAAACACGATCAATTGTTTCGGTGAATCCCCCGAAAATGACTATGCGATCATCACATTCTTCCATTAATTCCAGCAAAGCTGCATCTTTTGGGCATGAAACACGATTAGCGATACGACGCATCTTTTCCACCTTGCCGTCTTTGCAAGAAGGGCAAACTAATTCTTCTCCCTCAAAAATCTTGCAAGTGCCATGACAGCGTGGACAAGTTTCAAATTCTCCTGAAGGTTCATGGGCATATTGAAAGCCATCACTTAACTCCCGTAAGCGTGTAAGTGCTTCGATGGTAGTTGTTGATGTCTTACTAATCATGGAAGCGGCTCTTTTGATCTTAGCACTCGGTTCAAGTTTAATGATTCTATAAACTTTTTCGGGAAGTTGCAAGCAATCCTTTTTAAACTGCACTAAAACTAAGCCAGATAGCCTTTTCGACAAGCGATCAACTTCGTTAATACTTGGCTCGAAAGCGTGTGGCATTTCCGTTAAAGATGTATTGATCTCTAATAATGAATCAAGGCCACTTTTAACTTCTGCAATTTTCTCGTCAAGTGTGCGGGTGTGATTTGAATGATTTTTATATTGGCCACAAACCTTGCATTTATTTTCATCATCCCACCAAGTTATGATCTTCGGATAAGAACCACCAGCAAAAGATGTCTCTTTTTGAATTAAGGCTAATCGGCGCTCGAAATCATAAATATTACGCTCTTTGATATACCCTGGACAAGCAACTTCACACTGATGCCACCAGTCCTTTGGGCTTTTAGGTGCGGGTGCGCCTGATGCTAATATTATAAGTGCATCATCCCCATGATCTAATCGTACACCGTTAGCGAGATGTAAAGCAAACTCACTTCTTTGAGACGATGGTGTCTTCAAATATGCAGATTCATCAAAGATCAGTGCTTGAGGCGCTTTATGTCCTGTAGGCCACTCTCGCACAATCTTTTTGACATCGCCATACGAAAGAAAAGTAGGTATAACTTTAGCATTCCACTGTTTGAAGAGTAAACGAATCTGCCCTATAGAAAACTTTGGTGCCACATACCACGTACAAGTGGGCTTGATCTTCTCAAGCGCTTCGATAATTACTAGAGTTTTGCCCGTCCCCATTTCAGCAGCTAAGATGCATTGCCGTCTAGCTAAAACAAAGCTCAAAGCCTCTTTTTGATGTGGAAATAAAACATCACGATTAGGCTCTACTTGAGGGTATTCTTGTCGAAAAGGCGCATAAGGATCATTGCCTTTCAGATACTCTAATACCCATTCATTACGCAATGTACGCTTAGCTCGCCAATGTGGCCTTGGCGAAGGCTGAAACTTTGCGCCTTCCATCCCTTTGATCTCATTTTTTAAGGTTTCCCATGCCTCGCCACGCCTATATGGAAATTCAAATATATATTCTTTTTCATTCGTAGTTACCTTGACATTGAAAAGGCTTATTAAGTCCACCATTGCAACACACCTAAACTCCTTAAACTATTATTGATTTTAGGATCATCTAAAGAAAGCCAGTGTAGGGCCGATGCCTGACCAAAATATAGTGTCTGAGCGGGGTTCTGGTCTAATAATACCAGCCCTACACCGGGAATTTCGTAATGTTCATCAAAAATAAAACCCATTTGTGTGAGTGCCGCTGAATGTCTCTTACCCACATAAGGTTCGAGCGTTTTCAAACTCCCCAAAAAACCTTTATGGGATACCGGCACATTTTTATTTGATTCACGCGCCCACTGTTTCCACCAAGAAGTATTCAGGGCACTCACACAAAATGGAATCATCGCAATTCGTCCTCTTCTATTGCTGTAGGTGCTGTGTGTACTTGAAAGCTTTTGATCTTTTCAATTGCTTCTTCTTGATTCGGCGGGATAGCAAGAGGCTCATTACAATCAGATGCTTTGACGCTCCACCATTTATGGGTTTTGCCTTCGATGAAATCTTGCTTAACTGTGCAAACTGTCCGCATACGTGGTGCAAGATGTTGCGTAGCCGCAATACGCATGGAGATATTGTTGCAATAGAAAGTGGCGTAAGAACCGATTGATCCAATGTATAACAAGAATTCATATCCCCAACGGAAACCATCTGTATTGGCTTCTGCGAGAGATTGAAACTCCCTGAAAAGCGGAGAATCAGGATCAGTAATCACAGTCATCTTTTCATCTTGCCATCTCGTAGCTTTGTATCGCATATCCAGCAAGAAAGCATCAAATTCCTTGCCAAGCTCTTCAAACTCGCTCTTTCCAGTATGCAATACAAACTTGCCAGCTTGAATCTGATGCGGAGGGCCAGCTAACTGGCTCAAACCCTGCACCAACGTAATATAAGGCAACAACGAAGTCTGTACTTCATCTTTGATCTGTGGTGCTGTAACTGGAGGTAGATTATCGAAAATCGCCAAATTTGTTTCTTTTGTCATATGCTTATTCCTTGTAGTTCTGCAAGTAATGTGCAGTTACTTGCAGTATTAAGTGCTGCACCACAACACAGTAGCCATTCAAGTGATGGGCTAAGTCACGCGGCTACTGTTGCCCTATAATACTGCTTCTTCGAGCTCTGCGGCTTTTGCTTCTTCAGCAGCTTTCTTTGCGGCAGCTTTTTCAGCTTTTCGTGCTTCACGCGCAGCCTTATCAGATTCCCATTTTGCTTTTGCTTCTGCAATCGTCTTAGGATCAAGACTCATCGACCATTCCAAAGCAAGCTTCCACGCCTGAACGGGAGTGGTATCCTGCGTAAGAAGGGCATTGCGGGCAACAGGCTTTTCGATCTCGGTCAAGAGATCATTGTTTGAACGCCGCTTCGCCACAGGCGTGAATACTTCCGGCGTAGTGTCCTTGCCTTCGCGAGCCGCCTTCTTGAGTTCCATGATCCGGGCCTTACACTGAGGAACAAACTGCTCCGAAGGCACACTCGCGGCACGTTTCACCCACTGCTTCTGCTCTTCCTGATCCAACTGCGACAGCATACGGGCATTCTGCAAGCAGATAACACCCTCATCAACCATCTTCTGAATTTCAGGATGCAAGCGCAACAGCGCCAAACGCGCAGATACCCAATCAGGAGACTGGCAAACCAGCTCTGCAAGATCATTCTGCGTCATTTTGCCAGTGGTATCCAGCTCAAGAATACGAACAAGCTGCTTCGCATATTCAGCAGGTTTCGTAGCCACATTCTGGATATTGCCCTGTACCTGCAACAGCAAGGCACCCTGTTCATCCGCATCCAACACAACACACGGCACCTCTTCAAGACCGGTCAGATTGGCGATGGTGAAGCGCTGAAGACCATCGATCAACGTATACATACCTTCCGCAGTGGTGCTTTCCCGAACCACGAGATTGTGAAGAATACCGTATTCTTCGATTGACGCCTGAAGATTCTTAAACTCATCAGACTCGGTTTGCGCTTTGCGTAATGCCACCTTGCTCGTTTCAATTTTGTTGAGCGGGATCATTACTCGATTTTGACTCATTGCTTAACTCTCCTGTGTTTGCGATCCTTTGAATGCCACCCACCGTACAGTAGGACTGTCATTGGATCATTCCATTTACACGTATGGCAGGGATATCTTCAATCCCTAGCCGCTTACAAGCTTCAACACGGCGAACGCCATCAACAACAGTGTCAGTATGATCTACTAGAATCGGAAAGAGAAGACCATGCTCTTGAATGCTCTGCTGTAAGAAAGCAAGATCATTCTCAGGCTCTCTGTCAATTCGTAGATTTAGCACTTTTAGCATTATGCTCATATCAACACCTTGTAAGATTCGTTTTAACCGCATTTTCGACTTCCATATAATAAACGAAAAAACACACTATAAAAGACACCTGAAGTTGCGTAAATTTGAAAATGCTAAAAATGAAGTGAGTCATAAGATTCGGTCATATATTTATGCGTTAATTACCTATAGGACCGAAAGTTGTAGTAAAAACGGTATGTATACTATTAATATCAATGAAATTCATAGGATTCGGTCATATATTAATGCTAAAAAAATCAATCACGTCGAAAGTTGCGTAACTTAAATATGGCATTTTCAATAACTTAACTCGCAATTTCGCAACATTCGGTCTTACTTACACATAAGTTGTAGTAAAAAACCTTTAATATATAAAATGAAATGAAATGAAAAATAATAAAGAGAGAGTATTTTGCCATAACTTTGTAAAAGTAAGACCGAATGTTGCGAAATTCTCTTGTAAGTTATTGATTTTGTTGATTTTAAATTACGCAACTTTCGGCCCTATTGATTTTTTTAGCATTAATATTCCGCTGAAAGTTATGAAAAATAAGTGTTTTTATATTCTATTCATATTATTCATAAAAATATATGACCGAAAGTTATGACTCACTTCATTTTTAGTATGGGTTTTCTAAAATGCCCTGTAAGGCATTTTCATTCCCAAGAGTCATATTATAAAGGGTAGGACTTGAAAACGCCTTACAGGGCATTCTAGGGGCATTCAGCGTCATTCTAAGACCTGTGTTTCTAAGACCTGTGTTCTAAGACCTGTGTTCCTAGAATGCCTTGTAAGGCGTTTTCATTTTCAAAAGTCATATTATAAAGGGTAAGACTTGAAAACGCCTTACAGGGCATTCTAGGGGCATTCAGCGTCATTCTAAGACACGTGTTCTACCTTCCCAGAAGGCATGGATTTTGCTTACATAACTTTGGGTGTTTTTATTCATCACATATACGTTTAATAGATGTAATGGAAATGGGGCAAAGTGTGAATAGTGCTACTTTGCAGAAATGCTAATAATGTGAAATTGGAGTATTGATGGACGCTTTCACGAAAGATGGATCAAAAAGCGCAGCAATCAAGAAAATGTTGCAAAAAAGTAATGCTTCTGATCTTTATGATCTTTACAACGTGGATATGGAATGCATGATTCTTGTTTCTCAAGATGATGGATATATACTATCGAAAGAGTACAAAGGGCCATCAGGGCTGATGTATACAAACGACAAAGAGACTTGGTATTCATTTCGTATACCCAAAAATGCCGCGACCTTCCCAGAATATTCCGATACGCCAATGAATTATGATCTTGCGGCACATGCCGAGGCTATTGGCATGACCGGATGGAATTGGGCAGAAAAACGAAGCATATTCGTTGCCTTCGATTTTGATTCAATTGTTGGGCATTCTCAAGGATTATCTTTAAATGAGTTAGAAGAAATAAAAGAACGTGCTTCAATGATCCCTTGGGTGACAGTAAGAAAGAGCACAAGTGGTTCTGGCATACATCTGTATGTATTTTTGGATTTCCATGAACCTGTTGTCAATCATACTGAACATGCTGCTTTAGCAAGAGCAATTCTCAACAAAATGTCTTCAGAAGCAGGTTTCAATTTTTCCGCCAAAGTAGATGTATGTGGTGGGGTTATGTGGTCTTGGGCTAGAAAGATGGAAGGCACAGATGGCCTCACGATCATAAAACAAGGGGAGAAATTATCTGAGATTCCCGCCAATTGGCAAAAACAAGTGCCTGTGATCCAAAAGAAAACAACACGTGTCATTTTAAATAATGAAGATGATTATTTTCTTTCCGAGCGTAGGCATATCCCACTAGATGAAACACACAAGAAAATTATCAAAGCCCTAGACAATACAATGTCTTGGTGGGATGCTGATCGTAATTTATTAGTTACACATACTGCGACGTTGAAGCAGATTCATGAAGAATTAGGATTGAAAGGTATTTTCAACACCGTTTCAGAAACAGAACCCGGTGTCGATCATAATTGTTTTTGTGTCCCATTATCAAATGGGGCATTTGTTGTTTATAGGTTCCAAAATGTTGAAGAACATGAAACATGGTTCCGCGATTCCAGAGGCGTATGTTATACATATTTGAATCGTGAACCCACTCTCAGAATACTAGCGAAAAAGTATCACGGCGTAGAGCGAGAAAAAGGGGGTTTCATTTTTGATGATGCCAAAACAGCCATTATGGTTCTGGAACCTTTAGGTGTTACTTTTGATCTTCCTGAAGCACTTTTAACACGCCAGACTATCGTTCAAGAGCATAAAGATGGGCGACTTATAGTCAAAATACAAAGAGATGATCGCGATTTACCATTAACAGGTTGGGAATTAGCAAAAGATAAAATGTGGACGCGCATATTCTCTTTGATATATAAGACACCTGTAGACACCATACCAAGAGCCTCTATGGTCAACGACACAATTAGGCATGTCGTAGACCAAGCAGGACATGATGCAGGTTGGGTAATATCAGCAGGTGGAAGTTGGCATGAAGAACCTCTTATTCATGTCAAGGCGGCGCTGAAAAGCCAAGGTTATGGGCCTAAAGAAATAGATAATTTCATTGGTACAAGTGTCACGGAATGCTGGACGGAAGTAAACAAGCCATTTCAACCAGAATACCCAGGAAATAGGGAATGGAATCGCAATAGTCCACAATTTACTATGGAACCTTCTATTGATGAAGAAAGATCATATCCACATTGGATGAAAATCCTGAAACATTGTGGACAGAGCTTAGATGTTGCAATAATGAAAGATGATTGGTGTAGAAAGTATGGAATACATCACGGCTCTGATTATTTGAAATGCTGGATCGCAAGCATGTTTCAATATCCCGAAAAGCCATTGCCATATTTATTTTTCTATGGGCCTCAGAATTCCGGTAAATCCATATTTCATGAGGCTCTTTCTCTATTATTTCACCCAGGATATGTTAGAGCAGATAATGCCATTGTTAGCGTAGGTGGTTTCACTGGTGAGTTAGTGAATGCGGTATTGTGTGTTATTGAAGAAACTGATCTGCGAAGCAATAAAACAGCATACAACAGGATCAAAGATTGGGTCACAAGCTTACAACTCATGGTGCATACGAAATTTCAAACACCTTATCAGATACCAAACGTCACGCATTGGGTACAATGTGCAAATGATCGTCAAGCTTGTCCAGTATTTCCAGGAGATACACGCATAATCGTTTCGGAAGTACCAGGTTTATCAACAGTCATACCAAAAGAAGTATTACTTCAGAATCTCAGGAGAGAGGCTCCTGATTTTTTAGCAGAGGTGTTATCATTAGATATACCTACTTCACCAGATCGGTTGAATTTGCCGGTCATAACTTCGGAGCAGAAGACAATCATTATGGAAAGTAATGTGAATCTACTTGATCGCTTCCTAGAGAACAATGTCCATTTCGTTCCTGGGGAGTATGTGACTGTGAAAGACTTTTTTGCAGCCTTTCAGGAATATCTTGATCCTCTCGACCGTACTTATTGGTCGAAGATTCAAGTGAGTCGTCAAATGCCAACAAAGTATCCCCGCGGACGTATGCAAAATACAAGTATTATGGTGTATGGTAACATGTCTTTTGTCAAAAAGGAATCGAAATCACCAGCGCTGACTCTTACATCTGGTGGGATTCTCATGGAGGTTTGCAATGATTCTTCGAGTAACGAGCTATAATAAGACTGACAATACTTATTTGTGCTTTGACGACAAGGGCACTGCTTATAAAGTCAATCTAACTGCTTGGATGGATGAAGATCATAAGGATCCTATAGGCCATTTCGTAGAAGTTTCTGATATTGTACCTTATATTTATCATGGAACACGGCCGCGTATCGTGAATTGCCGTCAGATTGGTTCAGATGGAAAATTTGAAAAATATTAAATTTGCCACAGTTTGTTCTGGTATTGGAGCAGCAGAATTAGCTGCAAAAAGGGTCGGTGACTTTGAGCATATGTATATGGCAGAAATTGATCCTTTTGCTTCGGCAATTTTACGATATCACTATCCTAAAACGCCTAATTATGGCAATTTTTTAGGGTGGCGAAATTGGCCTGAATGTGAACTTGATCTTGTTGTTAGTGGTACACCTTGTCAATCTTTCAGTGTTGCTGGTTCACGTCGATCATTAAATGATCCTCGTGGTGAATTAACTTTGGAATTTATAAAATACGTGGATGCAATAGATCCTAAATATATTATTTGGGAAAATGTTCCCGGATGTTTAAGTACTAAGGATAACGCTTTTGGACAATTCATTGGGTACTTGTCTGGATCGCAGAATGCGCTTAATCCCATTGGAACAAGATGGGCAAACGCGGGTTTTGTGTCTGGATCAAAAAGACAAATTGCTTGGCGCATTCTTGATGCACGATATTTTGGATTGGCACAGGGAAGGCGCAGAGTATGGTTATGCGCAAATAGATATTCATCAAATATTAGAAACTGGGCATGTGCTTCCATCTTATTTCCTAACAGAGAGGCAGGGTAAGAAGTATGTTGAAAAACTTAAAATACTATAGAAAAATATCTTTTGATGAATATGTTCTAAGTAATCGCGCCTCTACGATAGTGGATAATTCACATGGAAGATATTCAGATCTAATAGTTACAGATAAAGCACCTAGACACAAAATAAATATACGTCATCAAACAATAGTAGAGCTTGAGCGTTTACAAGGTTTTCCTGATGAATATACAGCAGTTATGTTTAATAATAAATTTCCACACACGCTAAGACAAAAGGTTTTAGGTAATGCGATGGCTGTGAATTGTTTGGAATGGCTACTGCATAATTTGAAAAGGGTAGATTGTGACACCCATGGAAGCATTGAAAAATAGTAATAAAGTCATATTGGGCATAATCATTGTCACACAAGCAGAAAATAAGTAATGATGCCCTTTTACTATCTACCTTGTCATCTCAAGATTGGCAGCCCATTGTCAAAAGTCATGAATAAGAAAGAGGCTATTAAGAAAATGCTTGAAGGTAAAGATGTCACAAACATCAAGACTCTTGAGAGTTATCATCTTTTACTATACTGTAATAAAGAACGTATGTTATTAAAAGATTTCAAAGAAGGTGACTACATTTGACTATTCATGTTGTAAGTTTCAGTGGTGGAAAAGATAGCACTTGTATGCTATTAATGATGATTGAGAAGAAAATGCCCATTCATCAGATCATTTTCGTGGATACCACAAAAGAATTTCCCGATATGTATAAGCATATTGAAGAGGTAAAAGAATATATAAAGCCACTTAAAATTAAAACGGCAACAATGGATTATGATTATTGGTTTAGGCGAAGACGTAAAACAAAAACAAAAAGACCAATCACAACTGGTTATGGTTTTCCCGGTGTTAATAGCAGATGGTGTACGAAAATCAAAATCAGAGCGATTCAATCTATGATTATGACAAGTAGATATGATCCACATCAGCAAAGCCGTTTCACATTGCCTTCTTATGTAACACAATATGTAGGTATTGCTTCTGATGAGTATAAGCGAATAAATGAACATGCACATTTAAGATACCCATTAGTTGAATGGGGTGTAACCGAAGAAGAAGCATTGGAATATTGTTATGATAAGGGTTTCACTTGGAATGGCCTATACACAAAATTTAAGCGTGTAAGTTGTTATTGTTGTCCCCTACAGCCCTTATCGGAATTATATACACTTTACAAAGAATATCCTGATTTATGGTGGCAATTAGAAGAAATGTCTAAATACTCAAGTAGACCATTTAAAGATACAACAGTGAATAGACTCGCCACACGTTTTTTCAACAGATTGGAGGCTGAAAAATGAATTTCAGAAAAGCCATGAAACCACCAATGCGGTATCCTGGCAATAAATATTCCTCGTTAGTGCACATATTGGATCATTTACCATATCGCAGTACTTTCGTTGATGTTTTCGGTGGCTCAGGTGCAGTATTATTAGGGAGACGTCCTCATGGTTTGGAAGTTTATAATGATCGTTTCACAGGTCTTGTTGATTTCTATCGTTGTATACGGGATCATTGCGATGCTCTTGTGGAGCGCCTTGAGTTAGTTTTGCATAGTCGTGAGGAATGGGAGTATTGCAAAGAGCATTGGAATGAACCTGACCCAGGTACTACGGAAGGTCTAGTAGAACGAGCTGCACGTTGGTATTATTTAGTGCAGACATCCTATGCTGGGATTGATCGTTGCTGGATGCGCTCTATTAAAAAGCGTAATGAAGTTGCTGCGCAATATCGTGGCAAGATTCTATTATTTCCAACAATACATGAACGTTTCAAAAATGTGCAAGTAGAGAATCTCGACTGGTATGCAGTCATGTTTGATTATGATTCTCCAGATACAGTATTTTATTTGGATCCACCCTACTTAGATCAAGATAATAATCACTATAAACATACAGTGGATCATAAGCACATGCTCGAAATCATTTTCAAAATGAAAGGTTTTGTAGCATTATCTGGCTATCCCACCCCGCTATACGAAAATTCACCTTGGGATGCAAGATATGAATGGGAAAGACCAGGCGGGATCAAAGGTGGACAAGCCGCGGAGGTATTATGGATAAAAAATTAAATCTTTATCAAGTTTGAGGATCAGTTAAATCTTATTTTTATGTAGTTGCAAAAGATCCTACTTCGGCTCTTAAAAAGGTGCAAGGTGAAATCATATGGCCAGGACCTACTTGTACTATAAGGAGATAAAATATGACACTATTCAAGATCACTGTGCCTTATACATTGGTACCGGCAAGAACCGTATATGTATTGGCAAATGAGGCTATAAAAAAGGCTGAGGAGGAGTTAGAACAGCCTATTAAATATACTACAATAGAGGCTTTTTAAGAGAAGACGAATGGGTAAATAATTCCAGATTGATAACATGAATAATGATATAACAATACTTAGTATCTTGGCGAAAGTGATCGCTGAAAAAGCCGATGCTTATGAGCAAGTTGAAAAAGATATTGTCTTGCTCAATAATCAATTGCGATTTCATCAGGGTGATCCACTTGAAATTTACAAAAATCTTCAACAAAAATATGCAGAATTAAATACATTTCATTTTGAGTTTCAAACCCATCTTAACAGTCTATTAGAATACGCAGAGGAAAATCAATGCGCGTCGAATTTGCAATAGCTTTATTCATGCTTCTCATAGTTGTTGTTTCAATAACTTTTGTCTGTCTTGCAGGAGAAATCACAAGACAAAAACAAGATATTGAAAAATTACGTGGAGAAATGAATACCATGCGTATGGATCATTGTTATATGCGTCAGGAATTTGATATTATGCGCGATGTCGATATAACCGTGAATATACATCGAAGTGTATCTTTTTCCATGACGTTATTGATGGCAAACGGAGTATAACTGAATTTGATAGTGCAGTGTCTAGAATAATTGAAGAGTGGCTACTGTCACGAGAAAGTGAGGTCAAATGAAATTCCAGTACATTGTGTGGCATACTGCTGCACACGCAACAAAAGAAGGTGTTGCTCTTGACACTAGCGCTGCTGAGATAGATCAGTGGCATAAAGCAAGAGGGTGGAAAGGTATAGGGTATCAACGTGTCATCCGTTTCGATGGCACCATTGAGAATGGAAGATCATATGATGAAGCGGGTGCCCATGTTCAAGGGTTAAATAGTAGGGCTATTGGCTATTGTTTTTCAGGACATGGTGATTTCATGCCACTCACGCCACGTCAACTAGATTCCGGTTTACGCCTCACACAAGACGACATGTCAAAATATAACATACCACCAGAGAATGTAATTGGACATAACGAGGTAAATGATATCATTCTCCGAGATAAGTTGACAGAGGTATCTCCAGTTAATAAATCCTGCCCTGGTGTATTCGTAAATATGTCTAACATTAGATCATATTTAGGCATAACTACTATTTTGCGTTTCAAGGATACACGTCCAACTACTGAAGAAGTTATCCTAGCAACCAAAGTACAGAAACTTTTAAAAGATTTGGGTTACTATGAGGGTAAGATTGATGGGTGGGCAGGTATGGAAACAAGCAGAGCATTTTATGATCTTTGTGGCTATTACTTGAAAGGAGATCCGAGAATATGAAAATCGTGGATTGCAGGAAAGAAATATATGATGTTTATATTGGTCGCCCTAGTATATTCGGTAATCCTTTCACTAAAGGAAAACGAACCGATCTTATAGCACGATATGAAAAGTATTTTTTGATGCGTGTGAAAATTGATCCCCTTTTTCGTGAAGAAGTTTTGAAGCTGCGTGGTAAGACATTGGGATGTTTTTGCGCTCCACGGCCTTGCCACGGCCAAATAATTATTGACTGGTTGGAAGCAAATGAAACATTTCAATCGTCATAAGCCATGTGTAGTGCTTACACGGACAAATGGCCCTGATTTGGAGTTTCATGAAATTGCTGAAATCGCTATTGTGCCAATCACTAATCTTGTGGTAGATAATTCAATTTTACCTTTCAATATAAGATTTAGTACAATCAATAAAGGTAATTTAACCATTGAACAATATGACAACTGTCGAAAATACGGGTTTGGAATGTCCGCGTCATACCAATTGTTTGACAACTGGTTCAGAAAACTTGGATTGGCCTTTAATAAAAGAATCATGCCAATATCTTATGAGTGGGCAATTCATCGACCCTTTGTTGCCAAATGGCTGGGCTACGCAGATCATGTGCCCTTATATGATGACTACTTCTCCTATTGGTATAGAGATCTCATGCCCGTTGGACTTTACTGGAACGATTTAGCGGAGTTAAATAATGAATATTGGCCATTTTCATCTGTAAGTCTTAGACACATAGGCACTAAATTAGGAGTGCCTGCTCCTAGAAGCAGGACACTCCTTGATAAAGCTTACTATATTGCTGAAGTCTATGAGAAAATCACCAGTCTTCATCTTCCCACGGGGGTGGATCTGCCGCTGAAATACCCTCGTCCAGCAGTCTATCAAGATAGTTTTGAACAATCAGAATCCGACGCTGAAGAGATATAATCTTTTCAGCGTCTTCTGGTTTGCCTAAATCTTGATAAAGCTCAAGAGCCAAACTACAGGCTTCCAGCACCGTTTTAGCATTCTCAATGGCAACTTCAAGTTTTGATTTGCCAGTCATTGTTTGCCCATTGAGAAGCGGCGCACATCCAGATAACAATGATGCAACAACTACCAGTGAGATCATGTAACGCATATTCATCGTTTCCTTCTTTTCACCGGAATGATCCGGGTTTTCTCTTTAAAATTCGGAAAGTCCTTCATTTGTTTTTCAAGATTATTGAAAATTTGCCAATGTTTTTCTGCCCATTGCTTCCATGTGTATTCCCAATTTCCAACTTTTTCTTTATTATAGTATATCTGTTGCAAAATGTTTATGAGATCAATGACATTTGAATAAGTATGAAGATTAGGAAATACGAAATCATCAACAAAGCCTACTCCCTTTCTTGCATAGCATAATTTGCCAAGAGCCGCCGCTTCAAGTATTAACATTGGCCCACCTTCCATTGTGGCAGTTGATAATACTACATCTGCTGCAAGATAATAAGCAAGCAATTGTTCTTTGGTTAATTGTCCATTACTACAATGACAATCCAACCAGTCTAATTTGCTAAGAAGTTGCCAGTCAGCTAAGCCTTTTCGTGAATGGCTCATCATAACCGGGTTGAAAATACGTAATTTCGTATTATAATACTCTGGATCTATTCCTGGGTAAATTAAAGAGACATTTGATTTATCGGGTGTATATTGTTTGCACATGCAAATGATGTGATCTGCTTCTGCAATTGCTTTATTCCAAGTTGGTAATACTTCGGGATGTGTGCAAAAAACCACATCCAAAGCGTATTGACTCTTGCTTCCATAAATACGATAAGGGTTGTACCAGTTTATTGTTCTTGGTTCATCAACAGGGTTGCCACTTTGAGTAACTTCAACATCACTTGGGGCATATTTAATGATCTCATCTTGCATACGCCCAAGTATCCATTTCCTTGTTTGCTTGCCACTAACGCAGTGTAAACGGTATTTATATTTTCTTGTGCTTATATTCACTTTGGGTTTAGGGATTAAAGATTCTCCATGTCGCTTGCACATCTGCTTGATAACTCTAATTTTACTTTTTGTTCTGTCTACTTGAATTTCATTGCAAAAGCAATGCCAAATATATGCTTTCTTTTGAGCATCTAAAGGCATGGAAGGGAAAGTATTCCAGCGTGCATCTATGCTATTGATTTTTGTTCCTGTAAGAGCTATGCGATAATTTACCCAAGGCATGTTCTTAACTGCCATGCCATTAGATACATTATGTAATTTAGTTGTGACATCCCAAGGTGGCATTTGAAAAATTGCTTTTGCTGCTTCTCGATCTAATAATGAGATTCCAGGGTTCCACCAATCCCGCGAAGGCCAGACACATTGTGGTAAACCAGCAGTTCGCACATACTTGTCCATCTCTTTACGGTGGCTCACAAAACCATGCCCACGATAACGTCCTTCATTGAACATCCAATTACCAGTAGGGTATACCTCGAAGATATTTGGCGCACCGTCTCTTGGCAGCAGATCTAGATCCATGATAAGTATACGTTTGGCTTCTAATTCTCCGACTTCAAATATGCGATACTTGCCATGTTGATACTTAGCAGGTAAACCTGTAAGCATTTTCAAATAAGCACCACAATTATCCGCAAACGCCTGAATTTTTGGTAAAGTAAGATCAAGAATCTCCTTAACTTCATCAGTTGCTGCTATAACAATCATTCTATCCATAGTTACTTCCTAACTGTATATAGCCTTTCGTAACTCAAAGTCCCATATACCCTTATACCTTTCACTAAGTTCCGCGTATTTTCCACTATCAATCCAACGTTTCTTAAATCGCAAGCGGTCATGCTCATGTGGCCCTTCACGGTCTAAGCCTAATTCTTTCATAGCACCACCATTTTCATGGTGTATTTTTTCGGGAATTACCTTGACTTGCAAGCCCGCAGCCCATAATTGTAAGCATAAATCTGGGTCAAAGAAATATTTCTTGTAACCCGTATCCACGACAATTTGATTTGGCCATACAGGTATATTAAGTAAGGTGCAACAAAGTCCGGTGGCAGGTGCTGTTACTGGTACTGGTATATCAGATTTATTAGTCATGTTACAACAAATCAAACCCACTTCAGGTGTAACACGATCCAATAAGCCATTAAACCAATTGCCTTGAACTATTACATCATCGTCCATATTTATGACGGGGCCATCGGCAATCTTTTTCATTTTGTTGATCTCGTCTTGTTGACTGAAAGTTTTCGTGTACCTATTATCTACAATACGAAGATCAAAAGAAATGCCTTTGGTTGTAGCAATAACTGCATCATAACATCGCTTAAATCTCTCGGTGCTGCTATCTGGTGTACAAATTAATACGCTAGCTCTCATAGAATACTCCGTAATTCTTCAGGCCACAAGAGACTATGCCTATCATAAAGTTCTTGCAAACGGCCTGTGTCTATCCATTTCTTTTTGAAAGTTGCCTCATCTGCCTGTGCAAAAGGACGACGATCTATACCAAGATCACGCATCGTGCCGCCAGAATCGTGCCATACTTTTTCAGGGACAACTATAGTTGAAATACTTCTTTCCCATAATCTGAAAGACAAATCAGGGTCAAAACAATATTTCTTATACTCATGGCTGTAGCGTAATCCACCCAAAGCAGGGGTATTAATCAATGAGCAACATGATCCCGTGCAAGGCACAAAAATAGGCTCATTAATTTCACGTCTAAGCAGTTTTGCAACTCCATGTTTCGTGAATGTAGCACCCTTTGATCTTATCTGTCCGCGTTCATTTGTGGATGTACAGGAAACGATACCAACAGTAGGTGTAACCTGATTAAGCAAAGCATCTAACCAATTACCTTCAAGCACTACATCATCATCAATAGTAACCATTGGCCCATCAGCGATGTCTAATGCTTTATTGATCTCTGCAATATGCGAAAAATCTTTATCCCCACGGTTATCAAATATCCGTAGATCATAAGAATGGCCTTTCGTTGTCGTCAATAAAGAGTTATAGCACCGCCTAAAACGCATACTTGTGCTATCAGGTGTACATATCAATATGCTAATTCTCATCACTGACCTTTCTTTGCCTTAGACACGGCCATTTCAACATAGAGCTCAAGAAGATCTGCACCAAGAATCTTATTGATATCAAGGCCGTTTTCTTTTGCAATGGCTAGGGTTTTCGTTATTGCTTCTTCACGAGCTTTCTTTGCTTGCTCATTAGATAGTTTACCGCCATTTTCTTGCTTTTGCGGTCTTACAACCTCATTGTAAGTCCATGCCACGGCCAGACGCACAATATCTAATGCCCAAGCGTACTTCCATTTCTTTAACCAATCCATTTGTGCGACCCCAGCAATCACGCCGAGTAGTACCACGAAAATCAGATCACTCATATTACCTCCGTTTCTGAAATTATTGTTATGGTAGCAATAAACCCATCCACATTAATGGATTTGATGATACCTTTACCAGCAAAAATAGATGTGTCTATTTCGATAGTTTCCAAAGGCGAAGGTAAACCTTCACGCTTTTTCGATCTCGCTTTTAATAAATCTTTAGTTAGAAATGTCCTGAAAGTAACTTCCCGCCATACTTTAGAGTGCCAATCAATCCAGTACTTCCACACTTCATATTGCCACCAAGTTTTCATGGTATGGCTATCACTTTGCTCATTATAAGTTTGATCTCCCTTGATTATGAATTTGGCCTGCCACCAAGGTATCTCTATGGTGAATTCATTGATGACATCTTCTAACCCCGTACTTTTGAAAGAGATACTATTAGCCTCAATATTATTTTCATTGAAAGTGTAAATAGGGGCCAAATCTAAAGCAGCCCAAGCGTCACTGAATAGTGGCACAATTTCCGCAGTACGATTGGTATTGACTATGATCTTATAACCACGTTCTTGCATGACTTCACTTAACCATGTTTTTACGTTTGTGACTTCTCGTGTATAAAAATTCGAGGCCATCAATGTATGCACATCAGCATAGGCATAATCACGTACTTCTATGTCAGTGTATTTTTTAACTAGGAAATTGAATACTTCCCAATCATTATTCAGAGTATTAGATGTATCAGCCATTACACCCTCAAGGTGATCGTATAACAGCATGAAAGTACATTCTTCAGGAAGATATGGGCGGATATCTTCAAGATCAAAAGTCACCGACCATGTAGGCGCATCATAAGTCCCAAAAGAATGTTCCAAAAGAATGAAATTAGTACCATCAAACCCATAGATGGAATCAACAGGTAATGCATATATACGATTACCAATACGCTGATAGGCATTATTAACCACAGTAACAAGATCCAAACTGATTGGATATATTTTGTCATATATCCAAGATACGCAAATAACTCTTGACTGTTCAGCTAAAGTCCAAGCCAATGTATCTTGATTGACATATGACCATTGCAGCATTTCCGTATTAATGCCATATACTGCACGCTCTAGCGAAGTCAAACGACTGTCCGTGGCATCATTATCCTCTTTTGCTTGGCGAACAGCAGGCAGCGGCACTATTTCCCAAGAATTAGGTTGGAATATACGATTCTCCATGACATATAAAATACTCTTGGCTTTCCAACCCGATAGCCTTATTTCTCTTGAGTATTCTGCTTCACGAATATTATTAACATATAACACTGGCCCATCTTGCCCAACAACTGTAGCCCAAAATTCAATTTTACTAAGCCGCTCAGAAAAAGCACCTTGATCCCCTATTTCCCAATTCAAGCGCTCTGCCTCGCCAATTATATGTTTACCAACAAGATATGGTGGATTCTCCGAATTGATTATGAAAGTATTAGGTTGATATTCCTCATCATCAATATACCCAGTACCATACTGTTCTAAGGGTACAAGAGGAATGTCAACTGCCCACGGGACATTGAAATTTGTAATAACTAAAGACATTTCCCCAGCCATACCTTGAAATCTCAAATAATCTGTATTACCCATTTGCAATAAGAATGTGTGTGTACCTTCAGGTAATCTGCGAGTGGGATCAATAGATAATTGAAATGTCTCTCCACTCTTATAAATATTATTATCATGATCCGCGAAACTTTGTGTAATATACAGTGTCCGCGTAAGTGCAGTCTCTGGTGTAGCACACAGTGGCTCTACTGGAAATAGCACATTACCAAAGGTATGAGGCCAATTTTGATCTGATTTTAACAACGGCTCATTGGAATCAAAATCAGGTTGAAAACCCATTTGCTTATTTTTCACATTCATCATGCAATCGAAACTTAATTCATAAGTTGCACTATCCCATGTAAATGGTGTATAGGGTCTGCCTTTGAAAACGACAGTGCCATTCCAAATGATCTCTACAGTAGCATCTCGTAAATTGTCGATATGCTGATGTATCTTTTTCATGGGATGCTCAGCAGGTAATTCATTATATTGCTGATAAGCTGCCAAGGTAACAGTGAGATTAGCAACCGAGCCAAAACCATTCACGGCACTTGTAGAAGAAAAACCAGTGAGATTTGAAAGCCACCCATATATGTTTACATTGGTTAAGGTGTCATACCCCAATAGAATGGAATAATTTTCCCAAATAAGTTTGACTATGTAAATATCATCTTTGGTTCCCTTTTTTAGACGCTGCATAACCCGTACTAAAAGGTTGACACGGTACTTATGTGAGATTATTTCATCCGTTTGAAAATCATCAACATTAGAATCATATTCTACCGCTTCAATATCTTGTGACAGTATAGTCATATAGAAATTGCTATCTGGCCCTGATCTTATATCTTTAGTGTATTGACTGGGATCATAATCGAAAGTATTCTCCAAACCAGAATAATAGAAATAAGGAAATGGGTAAGTTACACCGCCATGTGTTTTCGTATGCTCACCAACCGCATAAATGAATTTATCAAGAGCCAATCTTTCTTTCTCATTCAGCAGAAATTCCAAAGAATAATCAGTATAGATGGATTGCACATTACAAAAAATATATGGTGACCCGTTTATTGACTCTTTTACCTGCGCTTCGCGCAAAGGTACTATTTGCCCGATATAATCCGGCATTTTCATGAGAAGGCATTCTTCATTCCAATCATACCTATCGGTATTTTCAGGCTCTTCCCATGTTGCGATATCATCAACTAACCAAAATTTCAGCATACCATATCCTTATGTAGATGCCACATCCTTTTCCCGTGCATCCTTAGTTATTTGATAAGTAACACTTGCATCCCATCTATAATCATGTGCTTCACTGTATGTGACTTTTGCAATTCCACCAACTTGCTTATATTTTTTTACAATGTTACCATCTTTGTGCTTCCAAGTCTCTCTTAACATATTCAATTGCACAACTTTCGAGCGCATGTCATGCATATAATCACGAAATTTCAAATAATTAGGGGTTCCTAATATCCGTTCAACGAACATGAAAGTTTGTGAGTGCCTATGCGGTAAGTGAAAAGCACTTCCGTTAGTTATTAGACGATTGGAAGCCTTAGATGTATTAGCATCATATCTTACACGTGTTATTTGCAAGATCCTTGTCACATTGCCATTATTGGCACTTAACTCGAAATGGCAATTCGGTGTTTCCCAATTCCAAGGTTCCATTATAATACATTCCTGTAGTTTAAGAGCGATATATACTCTATGTCACTGCTTCTTGGGCGTTCTATATTAATACGCCGTGCTGCGATATCCTCGAAAGTTTTTTGAAAATCAATGCCAGCATAGTCATTGAGATTCATATTCTCATAAAAAGGTGGAGTAAACCATAAACGTTTACCAGCTTCCATAGCCTTTCCCAGAAGATTCGTGTAATGATTATATTCACGATCTAATTGGCTATTATACTCTGCTGCATCTGCTTGTAAATCATCTATGCGCTTATCAAGAAAAATATTGTAAGCATAAGAAAATGGATCATGATAAGCATAAGTCATTGTCTCATTATCTACTGCTGACCACATATACATTTTCGTCCCAGCAGGAATATCACCCGGTAATGGTGCTAATAGATTTAATGTTTTACCAACTACATTTTTCACATAAATAGGTACACCAGTCTTACCATGCCCATCAGTCCAGCCAAAGCATCGTAGTTTCCAACTTTCAGTTTGGTAATTACGCCAAGTAGACGCCGCAGGTATCCAGTAGCATAAATTACCTAAAGCCATTGGATTTTGTAAATCTGTCATTGCATCATATAACGCACGTTGCAAACCTGGGCTGATTTTGATCCAATTGGGATTTTGTGTCTCCGTTTCAGAAACTTCCGTCACTGTATATATTTGTTTACTGAATGGGCGTAAATCCCAATCTTCAATGGGTACATTGCCATAGGGTAAAGAACTAGCCCTGAAACTGTCATTTTCAAAGATTACTTGATCCCCCGGTGCAATGCCCCTGAGATTGGAATGACGACGCTGCGATGAAGGTAACATAGTCCACGGTTTGAAAAGATCAATTTTCGTTGCACCACGTTCATGCGTAAACATGGTATGTTCAGCACCTGCTTGAGTGTATATGCGTACATCTATAGATTTCTTACCAATTGTACCAGCATAGTCACCAAGAACAACCCATCCAAAACTTGGCACTACTGGTGGTAGCCACCATTCATTCGTGCGGTAATAAGCACAAGTACCGTGTGTCAATGGCATAGGTATAGGGTCAACGAAAGTCAATGTATGATTTAGACCTTCAGGCCAATCACCTGATCCTGTTTTTTCAGCAGTGTGTAATTCAATATCGACATAGGGCCAAGGGCCAGTAAGCCACATTTCATTAGTATATTTCCAAGGCTTATTAGATCGCTCTGGCCCATTCACACAAGCACTGAAAGTAGCACTTGGCTCAGTATAAGTGACTTGTTTGCAGTTTTGATTAACTTTCGTGCCAACACTTTCCGGCGTCGTATAGACTTTCAAAGATGTATCACCTTTATGTGCATCTTTCTTGACTACTACGAAGCCTATTGGTTCATCATGCCATGTGAAAAAATCTTTACGATACTGTCGATCTTGTATATGTATACCAGTTTCACCCTGTACCATAGCAGGTACTGCTATCTTCTCAACGGCGTGGCCAAATAATTCTACATCAGGTTCAATTTGATCTTGTACACAATAAATTTGTGAGTTGGCTAAGATAACCTTCCCTGCTTCCATCGTCGTTTCAATAATTGGCATGTTTCGCCAACCATAATGGTAGTCAACTATTTTTTCAAAAGATAAATCAGTATTGCGCTTAATAGTTATGTCAATAGGCAAAGTAATATCTGTTAAATCTCGATTGACTTGATAAGTAGCACCTTGCCCACTAACTATAGTGACTTCAAGACTATTGATCCAAAATTTGCAATTAATTATCTCCAAATAGTCTTTATCCAATGTAATTGTACCATCAGCATACTCAAGGATTGTTGCTTCTTTAGATGCGAGTAAAGCTGTACGACAAGCATCGGGTATAGTTGTACTCTCGGCCACAAGGAAACTATTCTCAGTTCTACGCCAGCCTTCATTAAATAGCCAATAATACGCAGCTTCATCGCGTACATAAGCCATTGCGGGTGGTCTTATATTAGGTAGATCATCTTTTGTGGCATATTCATACATAGTGCATACCTGCCTGATAAAGTTTTTTGTCCCATTTCGTCCAAGTCAAACCAGATTCGTCTATACTTGGCATCAATAAACTATAAGGGCTTTTGTTTAATTCACAAACAAACATGTCTCCGAAATCACCCATGCTTTCATAATCTTGCCATTGTTTGACAGTTAATACCCTAGTAAATGTAGCACCATATTCCATCTCTTGGTACCAATTGGGATATTGGCATATATCGTGTCCCTCTTCATCCTCTTCCCAACGTGAATCGATATACGGCGGGTTGAATTGTGGGCCATAAGCATATATGATATCACCCTCTAGGCGATCAGAATCCCAATTCGGAAACACAAATCTGCGTAACCTATAAGGTAAATCCTGACCACCTATTCGGAGGATCTGGAAACATTTAGGCTCGTGACCTTTTGGCAATGTTTTAAGGCATTCAACAGAAGCAACATACCATTGCTTATTAACTATAGTAAATGGGGCATTAACATAATCCTGTTCCAAAGGTGTCTGTAATCTAATTTTCCTAGTGGCTTTGTTTATACGCTGCCAAACTTCAGGCAGAAAACGGCTAACTATAGGCTCAGGATGTTGATCCATATCTTGATAAGACCAATCAGTAAGATCAAACATCGGCTGGTCATTTAATCCTGTAACTTCTGAACGAGCGTTAGGGTAATGATCCAATACCCAATGCGTTTCATCGCCTACACGTAATTCGGAACCACTAGCCCATGCAGACCAATCGTTATCGCTTAATGGCAAATGTTCTTGAGTCTCGAAAGTCTCGATAGTTTCCCCAACTTCAATTTCCGAAATATCCCCGACAAGATATAAGTTCCCACGACTATAAGAAAAAACAGTATAGAATCTACCACCAATGGATACATAGTTACTTGCTTCAAACAAATCAGTGACAATATGTGTAGCAGCAACTTCCAACACTATGCCGGTATCAACTACTTCAGGTACTTCTGTTGTTATACGCTTATCGGAAATCTCTTCTTCTAGCCCATCGACATTGAGAATGAAGTCACCAGCATGACCAGATAATGTACCTGAAAAACGTTCGTCACGCAATATGAGATCACCGGGAACTAAATCAATTTTCGTATCAACAATTGCATAACGCGGAATGAAATATGCAGTATACTCTCCAGAGACATCTTCTCTAGTAGGTGCTTTAGATCCGTCTGACCATTCTGAGAATATGAAACCTGAATCAGGTATGGCAGTAATTGGTTCACTGTCTATTAAAACAATTTGCTTAGCCCCATCTTCAAATGAGCCATGATCTCCGGCAATATATACAATGAAAGTATCTTCATTAAAACTACAATGAATGACATGATCTCTTGTTACATCAGTTATCTGATGTACCAGTCCTTCCGTGCCATCTGACCAAGTTACAGGTGCATCGGCAATAACGGGGGTACTATCCTCGCCATATTTCAATGTTTGCACAAGTTCACCTTCCAAAGTGCCTGTGCCAATAACTTCATATGTTATTGTATACTCTGCTTCCTCGAAATTCGCGGTAAGTGTAACATCACTTGTCATGCCACTCTCGAAGCGCGTGTCTTCAGTACTACCATCTGACCAACTAACAAATCGCCATCCTGGATTTGGCAAGGCTCTTACGAATCTTGAATTACCACCTTCCCGTATTTCTTGTATACGTTCACCAAGAATATAGCCATTGCCATTAACCTCGTAAGTGGCTAAATGAAAGGCTGGCATAGCCTCCGAATCAAGTAATGCCTGCAAACGTTCTTCCAAGAGAGCTTGTATTTCAGGTGTGAATTCTATACCAAGTTCTTCTTGTATTTCTACAACATCGTAAGTTTGCAAGGCTTGTTGTAATGTGGCTATACGCCTTTGTATATCCGCAGCCTCATCGTCTATCTCTTCTTGCGTAGGGTGAATACGTGGTAATACAAACAAATTGTCAGTGATCTTATCATCTGTACGCTTAGCGGTTAGCACACCATCTGACCAACCATAAAATGTTTCAGATGTACATTCCACTTCTGATCCACTTTGATTATACTCAACCAATTGCACTTCCGTATTTAAATAATTCAAAATGAAACGCTGTTTACGAATTTCAGCGATAACATAAATATCTGAAGTTACATTGACATCTCTTCTTGGATTAGTTGTTTCGCCATCCGACCATTTCACAAACTCATGCCCAGCAGGTACCACTACTGTAACTTCCGTGGAATTTTCTCCATGTGCAACAACTTGCTCAGCAATACCCTCCAATGTCCCAATATATTGGACATTGTATTCTCGAACCTTGAAAGATGCCGTGAATTGTAAATTCTCAGTAACTTTCACATCTTTTCTAATGTCTCGTTTATACCCGTCAGACCACTCGTTAAATATGTAACCCTCATCTGGTATGGCTTTAACAGACGTGCCACTGAAATTATGCTCAATAACCTGATTAGCCTGACCAGATATACTGCCATTCTCCGCTGATAAGTAGTCAAGTGTGTAGGATTTACGTTGAAAAATGGCTTCAATGTAAGTGGCGCCTATTATATTATGATCTCGGCGTGAAGTAGTTTCAATGCCATCTGACCATACTACAAATTCATACCCTTCATCTGGTACAGCAGTAATCACATCACCGCTAGTATTATATGTTACAATTTGCACAGTGTCACCGGAAAAAGTGCCATTTGTACCATGATAAATTACCACACCATGTGTGTATGCATTATATGCAACAATATCCTTATTTTCCGTAGCTCTAACTACATAATGTGAATCGGCAAGCAATCCATCAGACCAAGTTACAATGTCATCAGCGCATACCGGTTCCCCAGTTTCGCCATGCTCTAATTCTTGAGATAATGCGCCAGTTAATGTGATTCCTGGCCCAGCGGTGTAATTAACAGTGTATACTGAAGTTTCAAATAATGGAAAATATTCTTTGTATTCAGTAACGTTCAAAGTTGTATGTGGATTATCAGTACTTACAAGCGAACCGTCGCATAACCAACCCATGAATGTTTCACCTTCTGGTGCAATAATAGCAGCAGCTGATCCATCCATGCCGTGTTCAACAACCTGTGAGCCTACTCCCCAATAGGTTAGTGTATAAAGATCCAATTCAAATAAAGGATAAACAGTTACAGAATCTGTGTCTGTCCGTGGATTTAAGGGTAATTCATCAGACCATCCCAAAAATCTATGATTATCTGGTACAACTGCTGCAATAGCCGTACCTTTTGTTTGAAACTGCTCACCATTGAATGTACTATAAGCATAGTCTGATCCCGCCCAATAACGTGTAGGCAAATAAATAAAAAATTTAGTGGCATCGTCAAAAACAGCAGAGACATCAACATCCATTATGACAAATTTATCTTGCCGTGGATTAATTGTACATAGATCCGACCATTTATAAAACTCGTAATCCGGTAATGGGTGTGCCTCTACTTCAGAAGCATCGTCTTGTGCATTGACTGATTGATATGCAATACCCGTAATATAACCACCTAGAAAAGTTTCATATATTAAGGAATAGCGATCAATAACTACCGCTATTCCAGATTTACCAAAATAGAATTCCATGAGGCTATTACCCTCATCATCAGTCTTGGCTAGTGCTTTGAATTCGCTTTCTTCGGGAAACCAATCAGTGGCATAATCCAAATTAAAACCATTCACCGCTGGCGTATGTACAATATGAATACGCCTATCGCGCTCCAGATTATCGAGATTCTGCCAAGCACCAGGATAATAAGGTACATCTAAAAATTCTTTGGGATCATTGAAACGCAAATAATAAGAATTACCTGCAAACACAATAGCAGGGGCATCATATTCTACATTTTCAACGGTATCGTAATGCAGTATATTCATACGTGATTCTCACAATGCACTCGATAAGACTTACGCAATTTCACAACCAAAGGATCATTTCGGATGAAGCCCCTATGCAATGGTGTATTGATGTCGTGAGCCATTGGAAAAGTATTTTCCCAATAATGCTTGTCACGATCATATTGCATACTTGGCACCATCATTAAAGATACCCAACCATTATCCTTAATAACACGTTCATCATTGCTATGCGTATGCTGCGGAAATGGTAATGGGAAGAGCCAAGGATTCCAATGACTATCAGCATAGGCCGCTGCGCCCAGCGGTATAAGGGAATGATAGGATAAAGGGCGCAGCGACCACGCGGAGCCGGGAAAGGAAATGGAGGCATCATCAATATTGACATACTGATAGCAATAGGCTTTGGCATATACTTTGTATGGTGTGTCCTTCGGCACATCCACTTCCAGCGGCGTAAGTGGAGCGCCATTATAGAAAGTATACATAACCGCGCCTATTTTAACTTTGCCATCGGGTATCCCCATATCGTCCTGTGTCCCAGCAAGAAAGTCTTCAGCAACTAAACCTTGTTCTTGCAAAGGTTCTTGTGTTTCTGCTACAACTAAAATGTCATCCTTGACTTCAACTCTATAATGATCTCCAGCTAAATCCCAAACTGAAAAAACACCATCAGGCTCCTGGCCTAGTGCGTCTCCAAATGTGAATTTGAGCTGAGCAAAATCATAGACATGTAAAGGATCTATTCCAGTTGTTGCAGGGTATGACCGTCGAGCCATTGTATTATTTGGCCCATATCCGAGATAGTACAGATTGTACTCTTGGCTGAATAGTATATACGGTTCAACCTTGAGATCATAAAATTCTGGATACCATCTTGGATACATGCTTATGCTCCTGAAGGTACGAAGTGCTCATACAACGCAGTTGCAAGTGTTCTTATTGCATCTGTCTGCCCTGAAGTACCTTCATTCATGCTAGTACGCAATGCTGAAGCGCTATCAGCAATATCAGTAATGGTACTAGCATTAACCCTTTTCATAGTATTCGTGTCTTTAACCACCTGTCTACGCAAGGCACGTAGAAGATCACTGATTTCAGTGAGATCTTCGAGGCGTTCTGCGTCTGTAAATGTGCTTACGAAAGTTTCAATCCAATTCATCTTTCATCTCCTTATGCACCTGGCGCTAATATGGTTTCACTAACCACCCAAACACCACCAATGCGTTTTGCAAAAACAAGATCACCTTGATCCCGTTTAATACACCAAGAACCATCTGTATCACGGTCACCAAATATGACCGCGCCATTAAGATCCAATTCAATATCATCATCTTGCCACGTCAACTTGGGATAACCAATACCTCCCAGAATTTTCCATGTATCTGCAAAATCCCAGTTAAGAAACGTGGCTTCAGTGTACATCTCATCAGTAGTTTGTGGATCACCATCTGTACAAGTCGTAGTATCACCATCATAAAAACAGTCTGTTACAGTTCCACTACCCTGTGTGATGCCATATTTGAAATTGCCTTCAACAAGCCCCGCAGCATAACAATTCGTAATAGCACCATTTTCCTGATTTACTCCAACTAGACCACTCGCCTCGGCAAGTCCACCATAATTATTAACGTGGACTAGACTATAACAATTTATAATACTACCAGTATTCTGACCAATTAAACCACCCATGCTTGTTGCTGGAAGATTACTTTCAATGTTACCAATAGCATAAGAATCTACAATTGAGCCATAATTTATGCCAATAAGACCGCCAATATCTACGTCTTGAAGGTCCATTTCAACTTGAATATTTGCACAACAATTCCAGATAGTTCCTGTGTTATATCTAACTAGACCACCCAAAGCGGGAATACTCGACTCAAATGTGCATTGAATAGAGCATGATTGGATCAATCCATGATTTTCATTAACTAGTCCACCAATGGTGCTTATCAATTTTAGATTCTTAACAGTCCCAGTATTATAATAGATTAAATAATCTCCGAAATAACTAGACAGCATATGACCAACTTTGAGATTACTAATAACATGCCCATTGCCATTCAAGCTACCACTGAATATATTTTCTGGATACCCTATAGGGGTAAAATTATTTACCCATTCATGAGTAGCACTTGCATCAATGTCATTTAATAACTCGTAATGCGAGTTCAAAGGATACTCAGGATCAGTACCTATCTTTTGCAACTCTTCTATACTGGAAATATAAATAATTGGATTTGTAGGAGTCAAAGAAGGGTATGAAACACCTTCAGTAATACTCCAAATAGTTAAGAAATCCCAATCAATATAAGTTGCAGTTTTATACATTTGCGCAGTTGTTTTGGGCACACCCTTACCACTATTATCAATCTGCCCACTAGTTTCTGTATTATAATAAGATGAAGTGGTTATACCAGTACTCTCGCCAATTAGACCACCTGCTATTCCAACTGATGTAACTAGGCCAATAGAATAACAATTTTCTGTTATTCCAGTATGATTGCGACCAATAAGTCCACCAGCCCAATCAGGGCAAGATACTGCACCTTCAGCAATACAATTTGTTATTGACCCTTGAGTAACTAAACCAATTAATCCACCAGCAGTCGATACTGATCCAATAACCTTGCCAATAGCATGACATTTTGTAACTGTACCACCATTTTGTCCAATTAAACCACCAGATCTCGTATCACCTGTAACTAGCACATTAGTATAACAGTCTGAAATGATTCCACCTAATACTGCATTTCGTCCAGTTAGACCACCCACATTAGTAGTAGCTGTCATTATACCAGCTACAGAACAATTTATAATAGTGCCATTATTGAAGCCTGCGAGAAGACCACAATGATCTCTACCAGTAATAACTGCTCCAGACATATTAACATTAGAAATCCTTCCTGATGATGCACCAAATAGCCCAACATAATCTTCTAAGGGTCTATTAATAAACAAACCAGAAATGGTATATCCAGCACCATCAAATGTGCCTGTAAATGGCGTTGCATTATCACCTATTGGATCAAAACCTAACCCCCCATTCCATGTTAGAGTTTCACTTGCTGTAATATCTCCACCAAGTACATAGTCACCGTCAAGTGGAAAGTCAAGATCGTTTCCAATTTTTTGAACATCTGCGATGGTTATCAATGTATGTGTATAAGTTATGCCTAGAATTATTCTAGTTTCACTAATAGTTTTGGCGGCCCAACTACCTGTATCAGAAACCATAAAGCTATTATCTTCCATGATATCTGGAAGTATACTTTCAGCGTCTACTTGATCCCATGCGTCCTCAGTGGATAAAAGTAAATTACCTGCTGCCTCTGGTATGGGTAAACCCTCGCCAATAAGTGCTTGTACATCTTCAAGTGTTTTGATGGTCCAATCATCATTTCCAGATACAAGAAATTTATTATCACCAGAAACTGGGGGTAAACCAGAACCATCCTCTCCACCAGAAGATGTAAATGAAACCCATTCAGTGCCATTCCAACCTTCCCAATCACCAGCAATAAGTATAATACACTCACCAAGTTGTCCGGCAGAATTGAGTATGAAAGTATCATCTGATCCACTTTGAATAGTAAATTCAGTTGCAGCACCACGATAAATTAAAGGCGCACCAATAATATTACCAAAATTCTGATCAAACGTGATACTTGTGCCATTAACTTCAATTACTTCCGCTTGTAATGCTCCTGTATATCGAATTGCACCAATACGCTTATCATAAGTATTATCTTGTCCGACATGAATATAGCCTGTGGAAAATAATGAGTCTGTATACATATCCGAACCATGTAAGAAAGAAGCGATACCAGACACAGTGAGATTAGTAACTTCAGCTATATTTGCATTTAGTGTTGCTGCATTAAGTGTCCCAATTTCTGCCGAAGTATACTCTAAAGTAGTGCCCTGTAATGTGGGAATTTCTGTGGTTTCACCAAAAGCAATATGAATAGTCTGATCTGATGGCGCGTTGAATAAACCACGTTGAGTAGCGATATGCTCATCAGTAATAGCAAGATACCACTCATCTAATGGATAACTATCTGTATCATTGGCTCGCCAAATACCTAAAGCTATACCAGTAGGCTCATCAACATTATTACCAATAGTGAGTAGACCATCTATGCCCATCTCATCAGTCATAAGTCCAACTATATCGCCATGTGTATCTTCAGGGGGTATGCTTTCTGTAAGTACAAACCGTGCTTCTAGTGTCACATCTTGCATAACTGCAAAACTATAAGTGGTTTGCAGAGATTTACGAACTTCATTCTCATCGTACCATCCTGTAAATGTATATCCAGTATTTGATGTGCATGAAACTATGCACATGGTATTATAAGATATATCTTGTGAAGTTGCACAAGTAAGTGTCCCGCCTGATCCTGCACTGGCCGTAACAGTGTATACTGCGGTAGTGAATATGGCTTGTAAAGAAATATTGTAGTTCAATGCAAAAGTATTTTCAGCATCAGTTCCATATTGTACACCCGTACTAACATATCGCCATTCCACAAAGTCATATCCAGTATCAGGTAGGGCATTAATAACAACTTCTGTACCTGCTGCATATGTACCTGCACCAACTACAGAGCCACCACCACCAGATTGCAAAGACACAGTATAAGTTATGCTAACGCCACTCTCTTCGCAGATATAATCTTGTCCAGTCATATTTTCAGCAAGAGCATCAAATCTACGTGTTTCGGGATGGAAACTCCAACCACCATAAGTAGGGCGTAAGATTATAGTTGTGCCTGCATCTATAGATACAGTATAATCACCATTAACATCGGTACTTGCAATTAAAATATCATCAGCATCTAGTATATCTACATTTGCTTGTCCAATATCTTCAGAATCATGGATATTCCCACTAATTGTATAGACTGACCTAGTGTATTCAATATCACAAGTTTGATAAGTACCCGTAGTGACAATATCTATATGTTCTATAGCTGGTGTAATAAACCCATTAACATTATCACACTCGACAGTTACTTCGCCTATAGGCACGGCATAAAAAATGCCATATTCTCGCCAATAAGATGTCTCGCCAGCAATTCTCCAGCGACCTGACTTGCGGGGTTCTACATCCACGCCAACTTCTTGTTCATTTGCTGCATCATCATTAGTAACACAACGAATCTTGAGATAACCAGATTCAGAAGCAAGGGCAGTAACTAATAGGTCTAAGTGGATATTTAGATCTTGCCGAGGATTATTAGCATTGCCATCACTCCAACCTATGAAATTTAATCCAGGTTTAGCCTGCACATAGATTACAGGACCATCTTCACCACTATTCAAAGTATCTTGAATGGAATCTAACCAAGTAGATTGATCCACTGACACTGTACAATTTTCATCAGTGAGGTAACTTATGGAACAAATCTTGTATTGTAGAACTGCAATGATCTCTTTATCAGCATCAACATCAGACTCATATCTCTCGGATGTAAGTACGCCATCATCCCATTGTACAAAAGTATAATCAGGATTAAGTACTTCCACCTTAACTTTTGAAATTTCAGTGCTACTGCCATATTCTATATCAGTTAATGTAATCCCATCAGGATAAGCAACCCAAGTAGCATCTTCATACAAATAGAGTAAGCCAGCATCAGAATCACTTACACGATAAGTAATGGTGTACTTAGCTTCGGTATATCTTGCAGTGACTTCTACATCTTCAGTGACATTGGCATCTATGCGTGGATTATCAGTACGTTCATCTGACCACTCCAAAAAAGTATAATGATCTATTGGTACTGCTGTTACTGCTGTACCACTGTCATCATACAATACTGTCTGTGTGGTTTCGCCAATAAGTGTGCCATAATTGTCAGTGGCGTAAGTTAAAGTATATGAGTCTCTTTCAAAAGTTGCAGTAAATGCCATGCTCTCTGTGACGTTTATTTCTTGACGTTCTGCAACTTCGGAAGCATCACTCCAGTTTACAAAATGCCATCCAGTATTAGCAACCGCTGTGACTTTTGAGCCATCAGAGCCATGCGTAATTATCTGAGAAGTATCACCTTCAATAGTGCCACCTTCAGAAGCAAGATAACTTACTAGCCATTGACCAGTAGCAAAATATGCTGTAACATTAATATTGGCGGATAGATCAGTACGAGCATTCGTGAATACACCATCATCCCAACCAACAAAATCATATCCAAAATCAGGAACTGCTGTGACCATATCAGCAGTGCTATCATGTAGCACATTTTGTTGAACTTCGGTTAAGCCAGTTTCGCCCGCACAGGTTAAAGTACCATTAGCACCTGCGGTATATTTCATTATATATTCTATAAGCCCAAAGAAGGCTGTAACTGCTAAGTCATCAGTAACATTCTCGTCTATGCGTGGATTTTGTGAGTTGACTTGATGAATTTCTATACCAGCAGCAATCTCTTCAACTAAACCTGCTTCTCTGTCATAGTATTGACACAGTTCAATGGTATGGCTAATTGGATCAGCAGACACAATGAGATAGATGACTTCACTAATCCCAAAACGAACCAATCCACTTTCAACTGAGCCAGTAAACTCTACAGTAGTAGCACCTTCTGCTGCCAGTATCGCAACTTCTCCAAGTACAGAAGCATTATCACTCCAGCAAGCAAAAGAATAACCAGTATTACCAGTAGGCGTAACAGCAACACCAGTAGAGCCATAATCAACTTGCTGTTCTACTTCAAGCACTCCAGTATCAAGTGTGCCATTAGCATCAACAGTATAAGTTAGAGTAAATTGTTTCGGTGCTGCAAGAAACTTCAAGCCCTCATATAGCGTATTGTAAGTTGCGCCTAAACGACAAACACCATATCGTGTATGCCCATTCGTTGAGGTAAATTTACCTCCAAGAATATCTGTTGCATACCCTAACCCAGTAATATCAGGATCATCACTTGCATAGATTATAGCTGCCGAGCTGAAAGATAAAGGATCATCTTTAATACCACCTGTTAAAGTATAAGGTGTTTGTCCCGCAAAGATAGTATCATCCTTGAGATGCAAATTAAAAACAGCATGTGTTGGTTGTTCTAAGGTATATGGTGCATTTCCCCCTGTACTAATATTAAGTACACGTAAATAATTAGAGGTTTGCCGACCGACCCAAAGATAGCCATTAGCATCGAGGCATAATGCGCGTACTGTGCCATCAACTGCTGTTGGGGCAAAATTAGTGGCTATAGTCAAGGTTGTATTATCTAAATAAGCACGACAAATTTTATTCTGTGTTTGACCATTTATCACAGTAAAATCGCCGCCAAAAAATAAATTATGCTTGCCACTTATTGTAGATCGTGTAATTGTATACACTGTACCATTACAAGCAGGTACTGAACCCATCAAAGCACCAGTAATCTTGTTATAATACTGCAAACCATCAGTGAGATCACCAAGCGGAAAAACTGCTAGACCAGATTCATGTATACATCGTGGTACTATGGTAATACCCGCATCGAAAGATGTGACCTTATAATCTAAATCAATTTGCACTAGATTACGTCGAGCATATTTTGCAGTGCCATCTTGAACATGCGTAAATTCACCGCCAATAAATAGACTATTAATAGCTGGTGAATAATATAATGAGGTAATAACAACATCTTTTTCAGGTGAATCTTCATAAGTTAGGACCAAGGGAATATCAAGTAGCATACCCGTAGAATCGAAAAATGCTAAACTTGTTCTGAGATTACCATTAACAAATCGAAAGTTACCACCAATAACTGTAACATCAGCGATGTGCCCAACTGCAAAAATTGCATAGTAATTAGTTATGCCAGCAAACTGATGCCTCCAAGCATATAACGAATTTTGTATATTACGCGAGGCGTTTACTGGTGTAAAATCATACTGTGTATGCGTGGGTGTAAATACTTTCGTACCTGAGCTTACTGCTGCTTGAAAATTACCATCAGTAATAGATGTGAGTGTGTCATCCCCTGTTACAGTGATACTAGCATCTGTAACTTCAACATTACCCTGTATGGTGTACTGATCTGCAAGCAATACGAAATTAGCCGTATATGTAGCATCAGCAAGTACGTTGCCATCAGTACGTGTAATTGAAGTATTACCATCAGACCAGTGACTAAATACATATAATGGATCAGCCAATGCTATAACTTCTGTACCAGAATTACCACTTGCAATGAGCTGTAAAGTTGTTCCATCAATGGTACCGCCTATAGAGGTAGCATATTGTATGGTATAATAGAGTGTAAACTGCGCAGTAACAGTTATATTTTCAGTTATATTTTCATCAGTACGCTGTGCCGTTAATACTCCATCACTCCAGCCATCAAAAGTAGCATTGTTATAGGGTAATGCTTCAACGGTAGAACAATCATTATAAATTTCTACTGTTTGTGGTGTCACGCCAACAATCATTCCACCATCTTCAGCAGTGTATGTACAGGTGAATGTTATATATTCAGGCTCGAAGTAAACGCCTTGATCCAGTGTACCATCACTGTTAAGACGAACATTATTATTTGTGCTTTTACTATTGACATAATCAAAATCACCGCAAATAATGATCTTGTCATCACTTTCACGTACAGCAATGCTTGTAACATTATCATTACAATAAGTAACAAAAGAGTCATCAAGTGTGCCAACAGCAAGAAATTGTGCAATATGACCATGCAGTTCAGTATCAACAGTTGTAAATTCGCCACCAATTAATATAGTATCATCAACCTTGACACAAATAGATAATACAGGAGCATCAAGTACGGGGGCAAAGCTAGCATCAAGTTCGCCATCTGCGTCTAATCTAGCAACATACTGTCTAGCCTCGCCAGCAATTTCAGTGAAGTCACCAGCAATTACCATCCAGTTTGCATGGTCTATGGTATTCTGTAGAGTAATGATTCTACAGGCACCATTTAGACTTTGATTAAATGTGCCATCTAAAACACCATTAGAATCAAGTCTAGCAATATAATTTCTAATGGATCCACTTACTGTGGTGAAAGCACCACCAATAATAATCCGATCATTTGGACGTACTACAAGTGCATAACAGTCCCCATTGATATCAGGATTGAATGCAATATCAAGAGTACCATCTGTATTTAACCGTGCAACATGGTTACGTGTAACACCATTCACTGTGGTAAATGCACCACCAATAATGATCTTGCCATCAGTCTGTATACCAAGACACTCACCTAATCCGTTCAAAGTAGCTGTAGTGAAAGTACCATCGGCAGTACCATCAGTATTAAGCCGTAGCACAGAGTCCTCACAAAGTACCATAATTTTACCGTCTGACTGGATCAGAAAATCTTTGCAGCTGCTAGGCAATATTGGGCTAAAAGAAAACTCAAATAGATCTGTAGGTATAAATCTTGCTAACTGACTTTGGGGGTAGCCATTAACTTCAGTGAAATCTCCACCAATTAGCATCTTACTATTTATTGGCCGTACCAATACTTTAGCAACGGATGTGTCCGTAAGGAACTCGAAACCCGTATAATCCTGTACAAGATTAATGGTTTTACTAGTTGGTGTAAAATTAAAACCAAGTTTAGTTGGTGTAATTGTAATTTCACCAACTTCAACTGCATCGAATAAAAAGTAACCAGAGCTATCAGAATACGTGAATTGCCCATCACTTAGATCAATTTTAACATTTTCTACTCCAACAGTGCCAGATATTGCATATTTTGCTGCTACAAAATTCGCAGTAACAGTAATGTCATCCGTGACAGATACATCTATACGTGGATTATCTGTGTTACCATCAGACCAGCTATCAAAAACCCAAAGCGTAGAAATTGAAATAGCTTGTACATATGTACCATCGCTACCATAAGATACTATTTGTGGTGTATTGCCATCAATCTCTCCATTAGCATCCGCAGCATATGTCAGAGTGAATGTATCCAATTCACACACAGCAGATACAAGTACATTACTCGTTACAGCAAGATCTTGTCTAGGATTATCCGTATTGCTATCAGACCAACGCACAAAATTACAATGTGGCGCGGGCACTACTGTTATAGCAGTACCATTACCACCATAATTGACAAGTTGTACCTTATCACCTGTAATAGAAGCATTTAACCCTGGTGCATACCAAAGTACGATTTGCCGAACCATTGTAATAAGGTCTACAGATATATCTCCAGTAACATTAAGATCTTGTCGAGTAGTTTCAATAGGATCAACATACTCGTAATCTGACCATGTAGATAATTGATAGCCTGTATCTGGTGTGGCTGTAATGACTTCACCATCTTCGCCATGATCTACTGTTTGTAAAGTATTACCCACAAAATTAGCATGACTATCAGTGTTAGTATACTCTATGGTATATCTATTAATAGTTGGCTCGAAGCGTAAACCATTATAGACGAGATTACCTGTATGTGTCATGGCAATGTTGTTACGAGTATATGTACCAACTTCAGTAAAGTTGCCACCTACCAGTACACGCGCATCACGTGGTACACTGCCACCCTCTACCATCTCAGCAATCGCGTAGACTGTACCTGTGACATCGGGATTATACGCATATAGATATTGACCATGTATAGGAGTGTCATTATTAGGGTTAATTCGTGCAGCATTGTTTCTTGTCTCACCATTTACAGATGTGAATATACCACCTAACCTATACTGATCTGTGATACAGTGTACAATTGCACCAGTACCTGTAACGTTTAGTGTAGTGGTGCTAAGTGTACCGGCACTCAAATCCATTAATGCGAGGTTGTTTCGCGGATATTTTGTACCACCAATATTGACCTCTTCAAACTGTCCACCTATTAATGTGCCATTTAAAACAGTACCAGCAATATCTGTAATAGCCCGTATCGTATGTGTGCCAGTCACACCTTGATTAATTGGATACCAAGTCCACGTGCCTGTTGAAAGATCTTGCTTAGCTAAATTGGAATTGTTTGTGGTAAAAGCACCACCAACATATAAATCCGTGCCATTATTCTTGACAATGTAAACAACTGCATCAACTTCTTGAAAAGTAGCATTAACAGCCCCAGTAGTGTGATCCACTGCCATCAAATATAATTTTGGTAAAGTAAACCAGCCGCCTACAACAAGCTCAGTAGCTGAACCATTATGCCCTTGAGTTATAGACCTCACTGTACCATTAATACTTGCCACCGTGAAAGTAGGATCAACATAATTATAAGTTAAGTCAACACAGGCAATATAATTATGCATCACTAAATAAATATCAGGTACACCAAAACGCCCACCAATATATAACATCTCGTTGGATTCATCGTAATACATGCAAGCAACATAACAACCGCCACTATATATAGAAATATCAAAATCCAAGTCATCTAGCAAATCGCCTTCTGAAGTAAAATGTGCTAAATGTTTTCTTGATATGCCATTAATTGTGGTAAAAGCACCACCAACAACAACGGAGCCATCTGATAGTTTCTGTAAACACCAAACCTCACCATCAAACGTATGTTGCCAACGACGCAAATTTTCAGTGACATTTACAGAATGGGATATTGGATTAAAGGTATGGCTATTGATCTCGGCAATAATTGTATTTGGACCTGAGGCAGCTTGTAATGAGAAATTACCATCAACATCAGCTTGTGCGCCTTGCAATCCAGCGATAATCTGCGTATTTGCAACTTCTGTCTCGCCTTCTATTGTATATAATGTAGGATCATATACAAAAGATGCCTCTACAGTAATGTCACCCGTGACATTAGTATCTATACGCGGGTTATCTGTACTAAGATCAGACCAAGTACTAAAGCTGTAATTTTGCGCTGGTACTGGATAGACAGGAGCAGCATTTGCGCCATACTCAACCTCCTGTATTGCTCCACTGCCAATACTACCATTTACCCCTGCGGTATAAGTGAGTGTGAAACGCTCTAAACGAAATATGGCAGTTACAGCAATATCATCAGTGACTTCTGTATCAGCGCGTGGATTATCAAGAACTTCATCAGACCATTTCCAAAACTCATAATGTGCGTCTGCAACTGCTGTAACTGCTGTGCCATCAGAGCCATGCTGAACAGTTTGTGATGTATCCCCAACTATTGATCCATTAGATCCTGCGGTATAGTCTAATGAATATTCTGCAATTTGAAATACTGCTGTGATCTCTAAGTTTTCTGTTACACCAGTTTCAAACCTGGAAGTAGCAAGTTCTCCATCTGACCATTGAGCAAACTCATATCCTGTATATGCTTCTGCTACTACGGGATTGCTGACACCACCATGTGTAGCATAAGTTAAATCAGGCGTAATATGGCCATATGCCTCATTATTTGCTAGATATGTTATTACATAAGTATTAATAGTAAAACGTGCAGTGATAATCGTGTCAGCTGTGACGCTCGTTAATTGATGTGTAAGGTCATTATTGATAAAAGTTGAGCCATTTAAATACCATCCTTGAAAATAATGACTTGTCGGCAAGTCTAAAACAGCAGTCATAGTAATGGCATTAGAGCCATGTTCCACCGTTTGTACTAAATTTAGCTCATCTTCAATATGCCCAGCAGATGCCCCCTCAACTATATACTGTATTGTGTATTCATTAATTGCAAATAATGCTGTTACAGAAATATTTTCAGTCACGAAAACATCAGTACGCAAAATACTGGTATTGCTATCAGACCATTCAACGAAGTGATAACCTGTATCTGGCACAGCAAGTATTGCTGTGCCAGAAGCACCATAATTTACTGTTTGTGGTGTATAGCCAGAAATAGACCCATTAGCACCAGCGGCATATTCAAGAGTGAAAGTATCTATTGCATATTCTGCTGTAACAGATATATCCTGTGTGATATTTTCATCAGTACGGGGATTATCTGTATTATCATCTGACCATTGTACAAAGTGCCAATGATCCATTGGTACAGCAGTCACAGTGGAACCATCACCACCATGCTCTACAGTCTGTGCAGTTGCGCCAAGTAAAATTCCCTGTGCTTCTGTACTGTAAGTAAGTGTGTGTTCAATTAGACCAAAATAAGCAATAAAAGTTACCGCCTCTGTAATTCGCGTTGGTGGTAATGTTGAAAGTGTTGTAACTTGCTCTTCTGTGCCATCATTATATCTTTTAGCCCAATATTTAAATTCATATCCTACAGCTGATTCTTTTACATTAGCTGTAACTCCTATGCAAAGTTCATTATAATCTACATATTGTATAGTATCATCACTGATCTCACCAAGATCTGAATCATTTACCTCAAAAGATACAGCATAATTTTCAACAGTAAATAGAGCTGTAACAGTTTTATCTGCAATAACATTGAGATCTTGTCTTGGATTGCTAGTAACATTATCAGATAGCCATCTTGTAAAGTCATACCCTACAGCAGGTACAGCCAGTACTGGAGTACTATTATTACCGTGCATTACTATTTGTGAGGTTACACCTTGAAGAGATCCACCAATACTAGTAGAATATGTTAATGTATATCGCTTTTTAGTAAATAAAGCTACTATTTCCAAGTCAGCAGTTATATTTGTATCCTGGCGCACAGGATCAGTAGAGTCATTATCTGCCCATTTCCAAAATTCATACGCAGTAAGAGGTATTGCTATTATCGGCTCAGGTATATCAGAACCTTCTGCAATATCAGTAAATGACCGTGATAATGATAGTCCAATACTACTGTAAATATTGCCACAAGCTTCAGCAAGCCCCTCAGCATTTTCAACAGTATATGTCACTGTATATGTTTCAGGAGGGGACACAATCGGTTCAAAATATGCATATATTGTACGATTACTTGTGACATTTGAATAAGTATATGGATTACTTGTAGCAGAGGTAGACCACATTTTAAATGTGTAATTCTCGTTGGGAATAGCCGTAACTGCTGTACAATTAGAGCCATGTGAAACGGTTTGAACAAGACTACCTGTAATAATGCCATTAGTTCCTGGCACGAAATTCACTGTATAAGATTTACGTGCAAATCGTGCTTGCCAAGTTCCCTCCTCAGTTATAGTGAGGGTCAGTATAGTATTTGAGGTTACAAGCACATCATTTTTATACCATCCTAGAAATTTATGAGAAGCAGTATATGCTGAATAGAGTGAAGCTGTTGCTGTAATACTTGTATTATATGCTACAGATTGATCTATAGACTGCTGCTGTCCTGATCCATCAATTACTATATAGCCAATATTTGACTCAAGACCATCAGTTTCAAAATGGCAATCATACAACCTATTCGTAGTCCATACATGGTAAGTACGATCCCTTTCAACAAGATCTGAGCGTGTTGCATTTAACTCTCCATCTGACCATTGACTGAATATCTTAGTCTTAAGATGATCCGTTTTTATAACCGCTGTAACTTCAGATGTATATTTGCCCATAGATTTAATCTGAACTGCCTCACCAATAATCTGCGAATACGTATCAGGACTATACTTAATAGTATATGTTGCTGGTACGAAATGTGCAGTATACACTGTATCATAATATGCTTTTAGCCCAATAAGACCACTAATACTTGAGGATAAATTTGTATTTAGATCACTTCCTCCAATATTGGCTGTCCAATGTGAAAAGACATAGCCAGCATCTGGCACTACACTAATAGTATCGCTTAAATAAACAGTATCACGAGCTGTGGTATACTGTTTACTACTCACTGGCACACCATTTACTCTGAGTGTGCCATTTAGTCCTGCCTCAAAAGACACTAAGCAAGTAGCCGGACCAGCTATGGCCGAATATACTGCACGATAATCATATCCAAATAAATGAAAATCATCTATACGCGGATTGTAAGTAAAATGAGTCCACGACCCGGAGATATATCTTTCCCATTGTGAAAAGGTATATTGAGTATTCAAGCTAGGCACAGTATATGCATAAACTTGTACACGCTGATAAAAATCATCCTCCCAAGTTATCTCGCATTCTTGTATCTGCTTGCCAGGATTTACTTGATTAGTCAGATAACCAACTTGTATACCATCCTTATAGTATGTTTCAAATCTAGCAGTTTCCATGCCTATATACTCCTAGTCATCATTCGTACAGATGAGCTGTTACGAAATTGTCGAGCTTCCCAATACACTGCCCCGCGAGGAATACTGTCATCGCAGTTATTTTCACCATATCCTATTATACTACCATCATATCTGAGGCGATTTTGTTCATCTGCATATAGTGTATGATCCGTGGGATCATTGTCAATGGCTAATACTACACCTGCACCAGATGTGATCCTGTCACCAGCAATTATTTCTGATCCTGCTATTATACTCTCAGCAATTTCTAATGATCCCACCAAAGATGTAATGCCATTTAAGGGATCAATATCAATACCTTCATAAGCTACCCAATTATTACCATCACTCCAAAGTAATTGATTAGGATATTCCCATGGCTTCTGAAAAGGCACATGCCCAGTCAAAGAAACCCACCCAATATCTTCTATATATGCTTCATAGTCATTCTGATTATACCGAACTTGTCCACCTGCTGCTGGGGCTGTTTCTATATAATTAGATAGCTCCAATACGCTATTTACTTGTATCTTTTCAGGTGTGACAAGCAAAGCATCAGTAGGAAGCCAAGTATCAATATACCAGTAAGCAATTTCACCGTTGGAAGATCCAGAAGGTAATTCAGGTAAACCATTATTAAGTGTAATCCATGATCCATTTATTAATACCTCGGCATGTGTGCCAGTAAACCGAATTTCACCATTAATCCCATCATTGCCATTGAGCAAAGTCCGCCCAAGATAGATAGTGTCATCAATGATAGACATACCCTGCGATGGACGCCATCTTTCACCATCAAAGGCCACAACGTCGCCTTCAAGAGGCTCGCCCCAAATAGCTTGTCCATGAAAGCCCGCCGTAAACGATACCCATTGCTCGCCATCCCAGCCTTCCCAATCACCACGCCCCACATTATCCGGCGTAGAATAACGAATAGCACCAATCTCTGCTGGTCCTTGTTTATACCCTACACGAACAGTAGTGCCAAAGAAACCTTCCTCATAAATATATAGACTCTGCGCTTCCACCATGCCATTTAACAATACCAAATCACCATCGTCAACGAGAAGATCATTTCCTACTGTTAATGTACCATTAATAGTACCACCCAAAGCCGTGATATTTCCAACTATTGAAGTATTTCCTCTAAGAATAGAGGTGCCATTAACATCAAGCAGATATTCCGAAAGATAACCATCTTCATACCCAAGATTCAAACCTTCCGTAGAAGAAATTGGCAAAGTCACACCAATATAAGGATCTGGTTTTTCATCACCAGTAGCATCTCCAAATATATTAATGTAGTATGCTTCCTCTTCAAAATTATCGACAAGTGATAATACATTCTGAATGCTATCTAAGCCTTCGCCAACAGGTACTTCTATAATCCTACTACGCCATAACCATTTATCGTTGAAATGGATATCAACAGGCTCAATTGAAATGTATGCAGATTCACCGCTTCCTCTTACAGCCAATGCGGATGTATTGATCCAATCACCCTCGTAATACACCAACATGTCGCCGTCTGTCAGAGGTGCAGTCTCAAGAATAGGTGAGCTCAAAGCACACCAATTTTGTGCAACATCGCAGCCCTCGAATCTGTTTACACTACTATTGAATCGAATTGTTCCTGTGGCCGCAATAACATCATCATTTGCAACTAAGCGCACACTGTCGAATACACCTGCACCAAATACATCAAGATCACCAGTAACTAAAATATCAGTGTCAAATTCAACACTGCTATCAAGCATACGTATGTCATGATAAGCACGCCACATCTCACCATCGAAATACAGGCCATGCCCAGTAGCCAACTGTGTATCACCACTCCGTGTAGGTAATACGCTAAGATGACCCGTAAAGGATACCCAACCAATATTTTCAACGAACCCTTCAAAGTCATTTTGATTATACCGAATCTGTCCACCAGCTGCTTCTGGTCTTGGTAGCACACCGTCAATACTAATTGTTATGCCTTCGGAAACGGCATTCGTAAGACCGTGTTCGAGATCACCAACCTGTCCGATAGTCATTACTTCAGAAGTAGAAGTAAGAATCTGGTATTCCGTGGCATGATTAGAGAATTGAATGACACCAGTAGGAGCAGTAGAAAAACCTTGAATGTATACCGTTGATTCTCCAACATCAGCAAAATTACTAACAGACCCATTGTCGTAGAAGTTCTCATAGGGTGCAATTTCAAGTAGATTCAACCAAGTCATGACTCCATCAGAAAGTAAACTTGGATTCTCCACCCAATAAGCACCTGTCCATCGCAGAGTAGAATCATCAGTAGAGCCTGTGGGTAATGAAGGAAGTTCCACGTCAATACCCGTAAGAGGCACCCATACACCTGCTTGAATACATCCTTCGAAGTTCTCTGTGGACTCATTGAATCGAATAACACCGGGATAAGCAGTATCAGTATCCCCGATACATATCGCACCATCTTCACCGATACGGAAAATATCGTTCCTGAACCATTGTTCACCATTCCAGTATAAACCAGAACCAAAAGGTGCAAGTAAATCTTCACCTATGCCTGAAGATCCGTCAGCAAGTGACAATGTGAAAGATGCCCAACGACCATTACCAAGATTACCTTGAAAATCCCCATTATATCGTATCATCCCAGGAGTATCTTGAATGCCGGGATATTGTTCATCTCCTACAGTTATTGCATACTCGAAAGTAACCTCCCCATCTATGGTTAATGAAGGCATCGTAACGTCATGGTTAAAAGTAACTTCACCAGTATCTGCGACAGTTGCAATCGCCAAGGCGTTATATTTCAACAGTAGATCGTCATCTTCATTAACTGAGAAATTAAATGATCCAATATTCAAAGTCTCAACAGCCCAAGTATCAGGCAAATCTGAAACAACTAGATTATCCACACGCAAAGTTGTCACAGATAAATCTTCTACTTGTATGCTATTTACGCCGGAAATACCTAGAGAAGAAATAATGATATCTCCAATCTCTAAGCGTGTCCCTATAATATGCCCACTGCTATTTATGCTGGCAACTGCTTCTTCAGCAATATTTATGATCTCTAAGCCATGCCCTTGTAAACCATCGGCGCTTAATACATTGCTAATGTATGATAAACCTTCAGCAGTAGACCATTCTACCCCATCACTAACAAGCATAGACCCAATTTCACCAGGAACCACTACTGTGCCACCAGTCCCCGTGAGATTATGCCAAGTTCCTTCAGCATCACACCAACGCAGAGCATCTGCACTAATAGAATAGGTTATTTGCCCACCAAGTTCATCTGAACCAAGATGCACTATCGGAGCTGATAATACACCAGCAAGATAAGTGAAACTTTCACTAGAAACCCATTCATTGTTAAGTGCATAGGGTATGACATTTGGATTTAAATCTGGATCAGGGAGTATCTGGCTAGGAAGAATATTGGTCAACGATACACGTACATAGCTGTCTCCATGTCGCAAGATACCTTGTATATCATTATTAACATACTCGATCATACCAGCAACAAGCGGAGCCTCTTCAGGCTTCTCACCAATTATGATGGGGCCAGCAAATTGTGCACCATCAGGGTCAAGTAATAATTCTGAAGTAGGTTGCCAACCCTCAGCAGCAGTATACGAGACTGTTGCATGCTCATCGGCAGGTATGGGAAAAGGATTCTCAATCTCAGTGACAAGCATGGGATGCCAAGCACCTGCTTGATATGCACGAAAACCAATGCTTTCATCATAGTACATTATGCCATTTTCAGGGCTATCAGGCTCAGGTGTTACAGACCATAAAGAATAATCTTGAAAAACAACTGGATCACGTAAAATAACGGAAGCATTTTCAAGAACCAAACCACCCAAGTCAATTATTGGCGATTCGACACTGAAAGAAATATCTGCTGTAACCCGTAGATCATCAACATCCATTTCAAAAGCCGATGCAGTCATGTACGTCTCAGCTAAAACAGTATTATTCAATACAATAGTGTCGCCATCAATTTCAATACCCTCAATGGTGATAGTTTCACCAACAGAAATACGAGAAGTTGGCTCAACAACTTCTGATCCAGTGTAATATAGTATATCTCCTATTGTCCCTTCAGGTGGCGTCCAATCACCACCACCCTCACCGCCTTGTTGCGTGAGACTTAACCATTCAGCGCCATTATACCCCCAAAAATCATCATCAGCATACTTAATGATTCCAGCATCTTCACTTACAGTATCACCAATTTGTATATGGCTAGAAAGTGTTAAAGTCACAGCTTCCAAGTTATCAGGCAACTCGTAAGGGCGGTTAGCATCTTGTAATTCTTCAATATTAACATCACCAAGAAGCATTAATACTGTAGTGCCATCTTCCCAAGTAGTTGCACGACTCCAAGGATTACGCGTTCCTATTTGTCTTGCCGTTTCACCATTAACATCCCTATATAGTGGCGGCTCTATTATACCTTCAGAATAACGGTGAAGATATGCATCATCGCCTATGCGAAAATAAATATCGTCTTCTGTGAAAAGATCAACGAAGTCTACATCACCCTCTGATCCAGTGATTGTAGTCTCTTCACCATCCTCAACAGGGATGACATTATCCCAATCACGCGCAACGGTGTATGTAGTGCTACTTAATGCCTCATAACAAAGTACGCGCTCCGCCGTTTTTAGATCACTGAGCGTCAAACCTGCTGTGAGATATATAAGAAAAGGCACATCGGGCATGGTGCCACCGGTAAATAAAGTAAGAGTGGTGCTTGTTTCATTCAATACACCATCTAAAGTATCTTCAGCATAGTTTCTGTATTTAAGAAACATTTACCAATCTCCTTGTTCCGCGATGCAATTCTCTATTCACATTATCAATAAGCCTACGTGCATCGTAACCCTCGTTGCCAGATGATTGCATGGTTACATTAGCCGTAGTTGAATAATTATTAATAGTCTGCCCTGATACAGAGCCACCAGACTGGAAGCGCCCCCTAGGTTGCCCGACCCAGCCACCGCTAGCCATAGCTGCCAGCAACTGCTCTTGTGTCTGATAATTCAAAGTGTTAGATTTAGGTGCACCACTACCCAGCATCCTAGCAAGAAAGATCTCCATCGGCAAACGCTTCAAGATATCGCGGCCCTTATACTCAGAATCAGTTAGAGCCGCAAATAATTCTTGCATACCTACTAAACCTGTTGTTACAGCTGCTTGCTTTACTGATCCTAAACCAAGTGCACCCAATAAACCTTTACCAAGTCCTAAAGCGGCAGTGCCAGCAGTCTTACCACCTGCTAATATACTGGCGCCACCTAAAGAAGGCGATAAGCTCCATCCAGTCATCGCTATTAAAGCTGCTAAAGCTCCTGTAACGCCACCAGCAAAATAATCTTTCCACGTACCTGTACCATAAAATTTATCAAATAGATTTTTATGCCCACCTACCATTTTTTGGCGCTCAAGAATCAATTTATGTCGTTCCGTAGCGTGCCTATTAAAACCGCGCTCACCTAAATTCATACTGCTGCCGTGTATTTTACTTGCATCTTCCATGCTTCTTCGCATTTTTTCGACATCACCTGCTTGCATACGATTTGCCATGTACTGTTTTTCTTCTTCAGTGATAATCGCCCCTTGCATGGACTTGCCAAGAATTTTCACAGCCATTGCTCTATGTAAATCTTGCCCCAAATTGCTAAAAGAACCACCTTTTTGCAGAGGTTCAATAGGTACTGCTTCTCGTTTTGGGATAATATTATAATTCAAGCCATGAAAGATCACATCGTAACCCAATTTCTCATATTTTTCTTGTATTGCTTTTCTTCTAGCAATTGCTTGTTCACCACGAGAAGGGCCAGATCGTTGTTGCATATACTGTTGTTGCATATACTGTTGTTGCATATACTGTTGTTGCCAAGTCATAGGTAATGCATGCGGCATCATTCCTGCTTGTTGGAACATATATCTGCGTGGTTGTTGTTGTTGTTGTTGCAACCAGAACATGCGCAATGCTTCTTGTACAGACCCGCCGTCGGCATAATAACCAGCATTGAGTTTTTCTAATAGATGTGCATGTTTCTGAGCCATTTCGCGCCTAACAACAAATTCCCCAGGAGTCAACCATGCAGGGACAGTATCTGTGCCTTGAGGCCCACCAATAACTCCGCCACCAGCTTTCAAAGTACGTGGAGCTAAACTCTCACTTAATGTATCTTCATATGTGGCAAGTATAAGCTGTGCTGCTTTCTTTTCCGCAAGCCTACCAGGAGTAATCCCCCAAGAATTTGCAATTTCTTCGATTCTTCGGCGCAAAGCTTCATTACCAGATCCAAAATTGTCAATAAACTCTTTCAAAGAAGCATCAAATTGCTCTTGCTGATCTCTAGGGATAATGCCTCTATGCCCTGCATAAGTCTTTTGAACTTGTCCACCTAACTTTGCAACTGCATTGAATTGTTCAGGATCATATTTAGCTAATACTTGAGCAGCAGCATATAAATTGTTAAATACATCACCCTGCATATATTCAGAAGATTTACCAGCTCCGATCTGTTCACGCTGCTTCTCAATTTTCGTGCGTTCTTCAAATTCTTTTTCCAGTGCCAAGTTAAGTGCGGTCGCACGCTCAAGATATGCTTGAAACTTTGGTTCTGATTCAATATCTCGCGTATATATTCTTTTTTGTTGTTCTGTAAGCTGTAAGTATAGCAAATCTTTAATAGCTTGCGAAGACATTGACTCATCTTCAAGAGCTCTGCCAACTTTTTCAGCGAGATCTTTAAATTCTTTGAAGTAGTCATCCCACTTTTGCTCTAGTGTTTTAGCACCAAAAAGACCTTCATATAGATCTTTAACATTCTTAGGTGCACCAATTTCTTCTGCATAGCGTCCTAGGACATAATCCATCATGCTTGTCAGATCATCACGAAGCATTAGAATAGGTTCTAAAAACATAGAATCTTCTGCTTTACCCTTACTCGTAATGATCTCTTGTATCTTTTTATCTAATTCGCCAAGAGTACTTTCACTACGCTCAATGAATCTCTGAGCAATTTGCAGAGTATTTTCAGAGCCATAGGCATCCAGCCGACTAAGAATGTCTCGTGAAACAGCAACTTTCCTTACATAAGCATCAAGGGGATTAGCCGCAAAACCAACAAACAAATCTTCGCGACGACTAATTAAGCCTTCGTAAATATTCTGAAGATCTTTTGCAGATTGTAAAGTAATCTCTAATGGCCGTGTGATAGTAGCATAATAGTTTTTCCATTCTTGTGCCTGCTCAGCAAGTGCTGTTTTAAGTGCAGTCTTCTGTTTCATGAAAGCTTGCGTATGCTTTTTCAAAGTCTCTTCAATTAGATTTTGCTCTTCATGATATCGCTTCTCCATTGCTATTTTAGTGTCATCTATGAAATCACTATAGTTATCTTTAAGGTCATTTAGCATTTTTTCTGCATACAGATTCATGCGTGTATTTAAGAAAACACCTGCAGCTAGTATTGCACCCCATCTATTACCAGCAGATTTAAAAGCTTTTGATATTACTGGATCATTAGGCAGAGCAGCCATTGTTCTACCTAATAAAGATACGCCTACAAGAGTACCCAATGCAGGAATATAAGCAGGTGCATCAGCTAATCCATGTATCCCTGCACCCTTCGTTAAACCAAGATGCAAAATATCAGCATGTTCTTTTTTAAGCCAATCATCAACGCGCAAGAGCGCGTGCAAAATAGACTGCGCCGCATCTATGAATACATTTTTACCCTTCGTAACAATTTCAAGAAAGCGCTCACCAGGCCCAGTATAAATATACTTTTGAGCCTCTAAATATGACTCCATTGCGGTTTTCGTCTTGCCAACTAGCTCTTCATACTTACCAATATCTCTAGTTACAGAGGCATAACCTGTTATTGCTCGCAGATTTTTCACTACTTCAGAAAGTTCACCGGCTGAACCATGTGTATAATCCATTAAGCGCTGAAGGACACCACCAAAACCATACAGGGCAATTGCAGCCTCACCAGAATCTACTTTTATACTGCTAAAGAAAGCTTTCATCTTATCTGAAGGCTTCAATAGCGAATTCATGATATTGACGATATAAGTACCACTGCGCTCGAATTTCACACCACCAACCGTGATGAACTGGATCATTGCTTCCACAGATTCAAGACTAACTCCCAATAATGAAGACATGGAAGTTATACGACCGATTGTATTAGCCATGTCACCTAAGCGTACACGGCCTAATTCAACGGTCTTGAAAAGCTGTGCGGAAATGATCTCGGCATTGGATACGCTAATATTATATGAATTCACGATTGAGGAAAGTGCATTTACTGCTTCAGTGAGGCTAGATTTCGTGGCTTTCGCTAATCCAGCAGCAGTACCAGCAAATACAATTGCGCCTTGACCTACTGCTACCTGATTAGATTGAATCTGATATAGTGCTTCCACCACATCTTGTTGTGCTATATGATATACATTGGAAAGGTTTTTAACAGAAAGTGCCCATTGATCTACAGACATTTTCGTTGTACCACTAATTGTCTGTATTTCTGCAATGCTTTTCCAAAGTTCAATTGCATCAGTAGTAGCTTGCTTAATAGCATTTGATATGCTATAGAAAACAAGAGTTATGCCACGCGCAAGCACAAGCCTAAAGAAATTATCCCAATGTGCTACAAAACGTGCAGACTCAACCTCGCCATATTTAATCGCTTTATTATAACCTGAAGCTGCTCTTGCCAACTCAGGATACTGTCCAATTAATTCCGTATTACCTTTTTGCATCTCGGCAATGATTTTTTGAAAATTTCCAACATCGCTGCCGGTTGCTAAATCTTTATATTTTCCTTTAAGATCAATAGGTGTCTTAGAATAAACATCAAGTAACTGGTGACCAGCGCGAGTGACATCAACTTTACCAAAGCCCGTGATCTCACGCCCATGTGTTTTCTGAAAAGTCGTTTGCAGCCATTCCAACTGCCTTCCTTGTAAAAGAGAAGCACGTAATTTTTCTTGACTAAATGCTACCTGATCTTTTTCGGCTTTTGAAACCGTTTCTCTTGCCAGTTTAGATTGTTTATTAACTTCTGCTGTTATTTTATTCTCAAGCGTTAAAACAGTGTTTTTGAGACGTACAAGCGCAGTGTATGCGGTCAAGTTTTCTTTGAGCAGCGCATCCTCTTCTCTTTGCTCTGCTAAGCGCTTTTGAGGATCAGTTGATGGCGCTCGCATCATTACATCAATAGCATGTGCTGCTTTTTCTTTGCCTTCAGGATCTTTAGCATACGCATTGGCAACTGTCAATTTCGTTTTTTCTGCATCAGATGCGTAGCGCGCAAAAACATCTCTCCGCATACCTCTGAAATGCAATTCTGCTTGTGCTTCAGCCTTTTTTCTTACATCCTGTATAACTTTCGTATCTTCTAATGTCGTACCGGGTTGAATAGTAGCAACTCGTTTATCACTATACCGTTCTAAGAAAGGGTGCGCCCCTAATTTCAACTTGCCTGAAAGACTTGCATAAATGTCATTAATGGCATCTGTTTCTTTAGCTGGGCCTCTAGTCTTTTTCGCTTGCTTTTCTGTTTCTTCTCTTACTTGCTTTTTTGTTCTTAGTTGCCTTTGAATCTCATTCGTTACTCTTCGTTCTAGTGTTTCTTCTTTTCTTTTAAGAGAAGTAATAGCTTCATGCGCCTCGATATTCTCTTGTAATAGTTGTGCGCGTTCACGTTCATTGCCCACGCCACTCATTATATTCATGGCACGATGAGTCTCTTCTGCTACTTTCTCCGCTGGCTTATTTGGATCATCATAAGATTTCGCTACGGCATCTAAAGTTCTTCGTAATTTTGCTGCATGTTCACCATAAGCAACAGTTTGAATTTCTTGAATTTTCCTTCGTGCTTCAGGTGTTGCTGTACTTGTATCAGTTGCACTTAGTTTAGGTTTGAATGCTGCCTTCTGAGCATTTTCTTCCTGTATCAAAGCAGCACGTATTATGCCCTTGCGCTTTTCAAGTTCTTTATTTACTGCCTGTGCTTGTGTAACTTGTTGCTTTGCCACATCTACTTGTGTTTTGCTTGCCGTGGTTACTTGTTGTGTTTTCTGAAATTGCTGTTGCAAAGTCTCACTAATAGACTTCATGTGCGTAGTTAAGGCAGTGTATTGGTTTTTGATCTCATCAATTAGTTTCTTCTGCTCTGCTGCCACTTTTTGAAGATCAGCAGAAACATTGCCCACAGGGATTTTAGGCAGGGGAGTATTTGCAAACTGTTCACCAGCCTTTTTAGCGGCATCGGCAGCCTCTTGATACTCTTGCAGTTTTTTTATTATAGTCTCAACAGCTTGTATATATGTACTTGCATCTAAACCAACAGTTGATGTTATATCAGCCATTATGCATCTCCAAAATCAAAAGTACTTTGCCCTGCTTTGGGCATAAATATATTCAAAGTGGGGGTTACATACTGTTGTATATACCCACCAATCTTATTTTCATATTCATAAACAGCAGCATCTTCAGGTTTATATTTCGCGGGTTCACCATCAGCCCAATAATTGAAACCTTGATCTTCTGTTATAATAACGAAATCGAAATTCATCTGACCATTATGTGCAGAGGCCATAGAAAATGATCTTATGCTTCTTGCATCCGTGTACGTCTCTGCTTCATATCGCCACTCTTGACGCGATTCTAAATCAAAATAATGCTGAGGGGAAAATTTCCCCCTATAAGGTGGTGTTGTATCAGGTGTGGCAGGATATGATGGTGATCCAGGAACTTGTCTTGTAGTCGGTTCTAGATCCACATCGGAAGGCTCAAAAGGTAAGCCACTCTCTTGCAGCTTATCTTCAATGTCATCTAACACTTGCAAAGCTGCCGTCCGTGTTGCACCTGTCAACACCGGTATTCGCTTCGCAACATCAGTCATATAATCTTGTAATGCTCGCAAATATGCATAATTTAATCTGTTAGAAATAAGGACAGCGGCCCCTTCGATCCCGACACCAAGGCCAGGAATTTCAAAAGAGCCGCTGTGTTTCATAGTCTGCAATCTCCGAAAAGGCTATCATCTGAGCCTGTACTACTGGGCTACATTCATCCCATGTATTGCCTACTCCGGGGGGTTTGATCCCACAGCGTAGGCAAGCCTTCCAAACAGCATAAAGGAAAGTCCGACCATCGGGGATTACGACGTCCCCGCCTTTTTGGCTATAGCTAAAAAATCGTCCTTCGCTTTCTCAATGAGCGCGTCGTCCATCGAGTTGCATTTCAGGACTTCCAATTCTATCCGGCGAATATCGCCTTCGCTTAATCCGTTATTTTCCTTCAACTCTTTACGCCAATTCGGATAAGTCTCAATGTCATCACGATCAACAGTTTGCCATTCCACTGGTTCCCTATTACCTTCTTCATCTGCTGCTTCGGCCAGCGATTTCACGTAAATCCATTCCGTAAATAGCATGGAATGATGTGCCATCGCTTCCTTGTAATCAGAAGTGTCAGTTAAAGGTTTTTCTTTGCCCGGCTCACCACCCATTCGAGGTTTCGGCATAGGGCACAGAAGATCAAACTCATCATAGCTTGAAATAGGCAAAGCAATGAAAAAGAATTTCACTGTGTCTGATAATATCGGAATTATCACTTCGCGTTGAATTTTCGGGACAATACCATTAAGTTTCATACTCCCCAATCTCCTATAGGTTGTTTAGCTAGCTCTTGGATCATCCGGCCAAGTACCACCAAGATCTTCCAAAGGTACAAGTTCACCTTCTGTAAGTACTTCATCTCCAAGTTCAGCGGCATAAGCCGCTGCAAAATCGAAGCGTTGTACAAACGGGATTTTCACATGCGACATGCCACGTACACTCACGCGCTTGGATGAGGTGTCCCAGCCAATGCTACTTGCACGGAAATACCTGAACAACGTTGCTTCACCCAATGCTGAGCTAAGAGGGCACTCCAACTGCGGGATGCTATGAAATTCCAGCTGACAGCAATAAGGGGGACAACCATATTCAGATAACCACGTTTCGGACGTGCCGTAAAACTGCTTTGCACCCGTCGCGAAATTGTAACCTGTAAGAATTTCATGAACCGTATGTGGTTCCGTCCCACTAGAAGCCACGAAAGTAGCCTTACCTTCAAACGTAACTTCCAAAGGACTGGCATTACCCTTCGACACGTCATCCAATTCTTTACGGTTCAACTCATACACGGGTTCTTGTGAAAGCGTCCACGTCAGATTGCCTTCACCAAACTTCATCAATACCCAATCATATTCAGTGGCTACTTCTGTTGCTTTGGTCATCAGAAATAGCGCGACATTTGCAAGATCGACAGATTTACCGACTTGCAAACCGCTAGCACCGATCAAAGGATATCTTTTCATACTTAAATCTCCTTTTGATACTCAATTGCAATTTGACAATACTCTAAAAACTCGGTAGCACCATGATATACGACTTTGATCCTATCGAGTGCGGAACAATCAACGGGGTTGCCATCATCATCTCGAAATACAAGAGTCTTGTGTGCTTGTGCAATGTACCTATCAACAATGTCAGACCAGTTATACACCCCTGATCCAAGTTTCAAAGTCAAGTACAAATACACCTTCCAAGTCATATAGCCTGAGCGGCCTATGTAATTGGTGAACGGGCCGAATAGATGAATTTCGCAGCGATGAGTCGTCACATCAGTTGGTTTCGCTTGACCTTCATAATAAGTCTGCATGCCATCCAACGTATAGTGATTATAAACCGCTTGTAATAAATCTTTCATGCCCGTACCACCAATTCATAAGCATCTTCTAATGGGTAAGGTGTCAACTCCTTGACTTTGAAAGTCAATGTACCGACAGTCACCACATCATCTACATGTATCTCAAAACTAGGCGTCTGCAAAACTACTATGCTGTTGCCTTGCGCATACAGATTACCATAATCAGCACTGGATCTTACTTGCTTGCTATACGTTGAAATAAAGGATACAGGCAATAGAGCCATCTTTTCTTCATGCTCTTCTTGATCCAGCGTTTCCATGCCAGTTTCAAGATCAAGCGTTGTCGAATTTATATGGGTTATTGTCCCGTATGCACCATACTCACGTAATAGCCAGTAAATAAAATCACTCATCCTTATTCCCTTTTTTTCTGCAATTATTAATCATTTCCGTAATTACACGGGTATTCTCTTCCAGCGTTTCCGTAAGGCGCTCACGGATGAAAATGTTCAAACTATCGTTCTGAATACTTGTTCGTTCTTCACGTCGCCAGTCCCGCCATAAAAAGAATGCAATTGCAGCAATAGCAGGGCCATAGTCCTGGATGATACTAATTAGGGTAATCGTATCGCTTGGCATATTCCTGATACTCCAGTGAAGTCAAAAGTAACTTCACCACTTTCCTCGAAATTCGCAGAAAATGGCCCAATTGCCCAAACTTTACCGGGGCCGATTGTGATAGGCACACTTTCAACAGCATAAGTATAAACTGTGGCAGTAACATTAGGTGTCACCACCAAATCGACAGATTCGTCAGTATTCTGGAATAGCACAATCTGTTTACCGCGCGAATTGGTCATAGTCATGCCATTCACGAGATCAACATCAGTCTCCATATTGACATTTAACCCTTCCAAGGGGCTAATTGCATCTGGCTGTGGTATTTCCGTTCGATCACCAATAACTGGGTACTTTTTAACGGGTATAGAACGCATAGTAACTGCCCTCCTCTCCGGTAAAAGTGAAAGTTAGTATGTTCTCGGAGCCTTCATGTTCACGGCCAAATGGGCCTAAAATCACCATTTCTTCAGGCGCCACAGTAGCCGTTACAGGAATAGCGTCAAGAGATTCACCGCTTTCCGAAAGCTGTGCAGTCACTGCCACGGTAATCGTGAGATCTATGCCACCATAGTCATCGGTATTGGCAAAGATCACTGCGACTTTCCCCGCAGTGCGCACACTAGCACCCTCGTTTATGATCGTCAGACCCTCCGCAATATTAAGCGGAGTCCAGTCTAACGGCGCAAGAGGGACGCCAGTTTTTGCATTCATTGTAATCATACACTTGTTTCCTTATGATACAAACACACCACCATAGCGAGTGTCAAGAGTCTTCACCGCACACAACGTATCAAACGTCACCGTGGTCACCATGTAATTTGCGTCATACGCAAAGGTCACACGCAGTGACAAGCCATCAGCAGCTGCGAAACCTGAACGAACACTAAACTGCGGGGTTGCCATAGGACGGTTTACAAACGTAATAGCTTCGGGGACTATTGCCAAATTGTAGTTACCATAAGGCATCAATGCAATAGTTGCGCCATGAGCCACGGCTTCATCCAACGGGCGGTTCAACAGGATTGTGCTATCACCCTCATCGACATCCGTAACCATGTATCCCGTATTGGAATTACCAAACGTGATACCCTGGCCACTAATAGGCATATCCGTGAAACCAGTAACCTGAATGACATCGCCATACTGTGCAGCATACGATTCGCCAACACCATCAGGATGATCCACCGTACCAGCTTCCATGACCGTGATAACTGCGTCATCAGCAACGGGAGCACGTAGCGCCGGAGTAATGACAATTTGCGTACAAGGCGTACCAGTTGCAGTGCTGATCCTGTGAGGTAGCATTTCGCCCTCAATAAGACACCAAGAGCCGTTGGTCAATGCGCCAGCAAAACCATCCACCGTCAACGTCGTCTGTCCAGCAATGTACCCTGCGCCATTATTCACAGCACCATCAACAGTCGTTTGTGTTGCGGGGATTTCCGGTGTGAAGGAACTTTCGTACACATCGAAGCCACGCAGGCGCCCCAAAAGGCCATTACGAATAGAGCCTTGAGCTATGGAATCCTGAATTTCCGATGCAGAAATATACCGATCCACGTTCTGCAGCAATTTGTCAGTGGCCGCGCCAACTGAGATCAACCGCGAAGAACCGGTATTTTCACGCTGAAAAAATTCACGAAGATTCATGACACCAGCATCAACATTCGCTGCCGTAATACCAACAGCACCAGCAGACTGCGCCACGAAATTGTAAACTTCACCAGTAATGACCTGCTCCATTGCACTAACCATCGCTTCCGCACCACGCGGCGCATACTTGGCAATAAGGTCTTGCTGCGCCCGTTGCTGATCGCGATCATCAATCTCAATGGTAACATGCAAGTGCTGATTCAGCACAACAGTGTCGCCAGTTGCTTGGGGCTGCTGCTTCACAACAGACTGGCCCTGAAATTTACGTTTCGCCGTAAAACCAAGCTCATGATGTACATTCACCGTTTCACCCGCGACTGCAAAATACTTGTCATAATCGCGATTAACTCGGCCAAGCAGAACCTTTTTTGCTTCCATGTACGCAAGAGCTTCACGTGCCCACCATTCCGGTACAAGCGCGTCAATGTCTCCAATCAAAGGATATACTTTCATAAATTACTTTCCTTGTCGTTTTTTCCATGCATTATACGCCTCTTGAGACACCAGATCTTCTGGACCAGGGACGTCAGATGCACCTTGTTTGCGAGGATTATTAGTCCCACCAACACCAGGTACTTCTTGGTTAATGAAAAGGTTTGCATATCTATTCTTCATACCTTTCATAGTTTCCAAAGCCTGTGTAGGGGCTAATTCTTTGACAGTAACAACACCCTTGTCGTCAGGTACGTCCAAGGTTACCATAACCTCATGCTCTCCAGTAGGTTTACCGTCTTCATCAACAACCTCTTTCAGCCGAGTTTTGGGGCGGATGATGCTGAAAATTTGCTCGAAAGAAAATACAGGATGATCCAATGCAGCAAGCTGAAGCGCATTAGTAATACGCTCTTCTTGCCACCGCGATTGGGCAATATCCCGTTCTTTCGTTAAATTCTCTTGCGTCATCTTCAGATTGTTTTCAAGATCCTTGATTTTCTGTGCCATTTGCTCTTCTTGAGTCATGGTTTTACTTTTCAGAGACTGAATTTGCTGTTCCAATTCCTCTTTCACCGCTTCGGTAGTTGTAGCTTTCTGCTGCAACTCTTCCAACTGCTGGATCAGAGTCTTATTAGCCTCGGACGCTTTCACACGAGCTTGCCCGATTTCCTTATTCAAATGTTCTTGCGTGAATAAGCGAACACCACCATCAAGCTCATAATAAGTGTGTCCGGTTTTTTCATCTTTTTTAATGGCCACGGATGTGGTAACTTCTTTTTTCTCACTCGCTGACTCATTGTTCTTATCCCCAATGATAGGATACATCTTGTACATCTTGTACATTTTCCGGCCTAATTTCATGATACTCTCTCCAAGTCCACTTGCCTATGGGTCTGCATATAAGGTGAAAGGATACGCCATGCTTCATAACACGGGATACCCAAAGCCAGATATTCTTCAACCATAGCAGTGTTTTTTTGTTGCCTCAGTGGGCCATACCCCTGAGTTGTTCGTGACAATAATCTATACTCTTTATCAGTATCTACACCATCTGCAAATGCTAATGCCATCTCGAATATTGCTTCTTTGAAATCTTGTGTTAAAGGATCAGGTAATTCTGCTTTCAATGGTAATCTGTTCAATACACGTTGGGCTGTGGCTAGGCATACTTCTTGATCGGTGCAGCGATCCCACACACGCTTTTTAAGATGCCAAGCCACATATTCTTCCATTTCTATCATCATGTGCCCATGTGTACTCCACTGTTGTAATCCGTAATACTTCCATCAACGCCACCAAGTAACACCGAACTCATCGCCGTGGCCGTGTATTCCGCTGGTATAGTGATCTCACCTATAACCACTGAATTAATAAGCTGCAACTCACCCGCACCAGAAGGCGTAAGCGTGGTGATGCTACAACCAATAAACGCTGCGGCACAATCTTCCAGTGTTACCGTAGTGATCTCGGCATTCTGGACACGCAAATGTTCTGCATCTGTCGCACCCAAAGTGGTAATATACCCACCATCGACAAGCAATACCGGAGCAGTGCAGGTCAAGGTGCCAATAATACCAGACGTATTGTCGATCATCACCGGAACATCAACTTCAATGTCTCCAACATTGCCAGCTATTACAATTGTACGCATACGCAATAGCATGGCACTAAAAGATGCCTCATCAGAGACATCGGGCACAATTGCCAAAGCTTCCGCGAAAGTATCGAAAGGCTTATCTGCGGAACCGTCAGCATTTGCGCCACCAGCGCGCGAATCTACATAGATTCGTGAAAGGCCAGTTACTGTACCACTTGAGGTTAATCCCATAGTTACTCTTCCTTCTCAATTAAATTTGCCCAATCTTCTTCCACCACCTTCGGTGGTTCCACCACCTTCGGTGGTTCCTTCGGTGGTTCCACCTTCGGTGGTGCTTCCACATACAAATGCGGACTTGTTTCTGTCTGCGGAGGTATCATTTGTTCTCCTTTCGTACCGGTTTTGATCCGTCGTCTGTTTTCGTTGGATCTTGTGCCAAAGTTTTCTCATTCACACTGGACTGTCCAGGATTAGTATCCAGATCTTTCAAACCACGAGCGCCCTCTGAAGATTGTGCTGCTTGTATACGCGCGATGCGTTCGGCATGGTCTTTTCGTGCTTTCGCGGCCTCACCCTTTTTATAGCCACGGCCAATTGAAGCCGTCTCATCGGAAACGAAACCTGCCTCGTGATCTGATTTCAGAATCTCAGGATCCGCCGTGGGAACTGGTGATGCATCAATTTCTTCATGCATTTTCACCAGAGTATCGTAGGGCACGCGATGCCCGTGCAGTGTGCTTGCTATAATTTTCGCTGTTTCCTTTTGGAATGTCACACTGGGAACCGCGTGCTGAAGATCATTAAGTTCCTTGGCATTTGCTCTACGCTCTTCTTCACCAAGAAGCTCATATTTACGCGGATATTGAATCTGTGCGGGTTTCGCTTTCTTGTAATTATGCCAATACATTGACACCAAGCTTTCCGCTGATTGTAGAGCCATGCCAATAACGCTTAGGCCAGACTCCAAACCTTCGCGATCTTTTGCTTTCGATTCCGCGCTTACTAATCGAGAAGACAGATTTGTTATAGCCAAAGCCGTGAGTTGCCTGATCTCTTGTTTCAGCTTCTCTTCCTGCTCCATTGTAACTTTCAATGGTTCAGAGCTGGGATGTATCCATTCTGGCCGTTCCGTATTTTTCGGATAACGGACACCGGTAAGTGTACCTATCTTGGTTTTCGTATCTTCTGGATCAGTGCGTCTAGCGAATTCCGCATGTGGATCATATTGCTCGGTATATAATGGGAAGTTTCCTGACCAAGTTAGGTAAATGGAAGCAGATCTGATGTTCAGTAACGTGATTTGATAATCCGCTGTATCTCGCAATAGACTATAGGGGATATGCAACCGCACGAATGGTATATGTGGAAGCGCCAAGTAATATTCCGATTTGACTACCTCACTTTCGTCTAGGATTTGCACAAATATGCCATCTTCCGTTTTCAAAATCTTACGATAGTTCCACTCATATCCTGTCGGTAAGCCATTTTCTATTTTTTCCACATGATCTCGTAACAGGATTGCCATGAGTTCACCATCTTGGTAATGCCAGTTCAAAATATCCTCGGCAATATATGAATAAATATAAGGCTTTGACTCTTGCACTAGCGTACTCGGCGTATATGGGTCATTATCCACATATATCCCTACTGACCCCATAGCCATGAGTTCGCCAACGATATATTTGGAAAGGAAGGCATTCATGGAATTACCTTGACGGTCTACCCCGCCTTCTAGCCCTTCCACGAGACGTTGGTACAGTGGGTGCCCGCCGATCCGCTTGATTTCACTGCTTCTTTGTACCAATGCACGCGCGAATTCATCTACAGCTTCCCTTGCGAAGGCCGGGTTGTGTTTCAAACGTTGCCTATCCATCCATGCCGCATCTTCTTCGTTATACCGCTGGTAAAGATATGTGGACATGAATTGCGTTGGATCAGAATATGTGAGCCGATATTTCGTCAGCGCGGTGGAATCATATGTGGGATGGCAAATCGTCATGTTTTTCGCTCCGTAATTGGCTGATTTCCACCTATTTCTAGGCAAGCCAAGGCAATTTCCGCATAATTCCTTGCATGGGCGTAATGGTCATCCCCAGTTTTCACATACTGGTGGAAAATATTGCCGTTTGCATCTTTCATTGGCCTACGCACGAGATGCTGCGTATGTTGTTTCCACTCTTCCGGTGTATCCATCGGCAGATCCATGACTTGATTAATGATCCTACCCAAAGATCGGTCTAGCCAAGCCGTGCGATTCACGGAAACCCGATCTTCGTAGGTGGTTATATTCAACTGGCCGCCATAATGACATAATTTAACCCTCCCAGGGTACCTTTGTGCCAGAGTCAAGGCAGCTCTCGTATCCGGCTGCTCATCAATAATTACCATCGCGGGCCTGAAAAGGTAAATGAAATTATCAATATCCTCGAAAGTCTTCGCCGTTCCTGCGAAAAGCAGTTTCGGATACATGTTGTCGTTAATATCTATGGAGTCTTGTTTGTATTCATGCCACTGGTCAACTTCCACATGCAATTGACCGCCCACGTCAATTCCCATAGTCATGAGTCCGCCAATATTCTCACGCATCTTATAGGGTTTCATGCAAGCTTCGATATGATTGGGCGTCACATTATAACCAGACACAATGTGTGCTTCGCCTAACTTGGAATTGTGAAATTCCTGTTCTTCCGCGGCATTTGTCTGACTCAGGGCCACAGATTCGGCGAATTTGGTGTGGGAGATCACTGGCGAATACATCTGATTCACTTGATAACCATGAATCTTGGAAGGATTGGCATGTACCCATTCACCCTGCCGAATTGCAGGCATTTTCTCTTCGTCAGTAATGACTTGCTTGCAATCCGTACAAATATAACCCGCCTCGGTAAAGGAATCGGGATATACCAGACGAATATGTCTAGTGCAATGAGGGCAAGGGAAGAAGAAATTGGCTTTGCTGCTGCGCTCGAAAGTGACGTTGACGCCATGTCCAGGAATGCTAGGAGTGGAGATATGCCAAATCTGTCGTGCCCCTTCCACTTGCCCCGAAATACGCTCACGGACGAGAATAATGGCCTCTTGGTCAAACTCGTCCTCCTCGTCTAATATAATTAACCCTACAGGTAGGGATTTCAATGCATTCCTTGCTCTGGAACCCCTGACGTACAGACTGTTCGCTCCCGCTCGCTTCAACGACACGTTATTGACGTTCGTGAATAGTTGAGTCAGGTAGGGTGAACGCTCCAAGGCCGGATCAAAGCGGCCCGACGAAAAATCCGTTGCGTCAGGGGTCTTCGTGGGGAGTACATATAGGACATCTTGTTGGAGACGATCAATCGTAAAAAATGCTCGATTGATCCCGACCGACTCCGTGAAGCCCATTTGCGCTGCTTTTTGTCCTACACACTCTTCCGAATCATCATCCAACATGTCTTCTGTCCAAGGATGATAATCGAAAGTGAAGGGGCCAGGGAACGGTTTGCCCATGACTCTATAGGTAGTAGCCCATACACTAGGTTTGGTAGCTCTGCGTGAAGCTAACCCACCCAGTATGGCTGTAATCATGGCTTGCTTAGCCTTATTAAGGTTATTCATTCATACGCTCCCATTAATACCTCTTCCACGCGATCAGATACTTTTTGTAGCGTGTCAATATCCAAATAATCTCCAACTATACCCACAATTTGCTGGGCAATGTTGACAACCTCTTCAATACTTAATAATTGGTGTGTGATCTGGCCAACTTGGATATTGGTTTTGAGTAGCTGGGAAATTTTGTCTACCATTTGCATAATTTGACCACTGAAACGCAAATAATCGGTATCTTCTTGGCATGTGTTGACAATTTTCTCAAGGAGATGTCGGATCAGAGCCAATTCAATTTCCAAATTACGGGAATCAGGATGCTTCCTAATGGCATCCAAACGATTGGCTATTTTCACCCTCGTGAAGTCGTATAACTTCTCAGGCTTATGCATGGCGCAGAAATCTGATTCAGCTACCGCTCTGAAGTCGCAACCGGCGCATTTGCACCTTTTTTGATCTCCGGTTGCCCTTTGGGGTAAGTTTTTGTAATCAGTGTTGTTTTGCACGTGAAGTGCCTCAAAGTTGCTACATTTTGATCTTATATTTCTTCCTTCACCCATTACACGTGAAATATGCAACTTTGCGACACCCTAAGTTGCGTAAAAAATTGGTTACACCACTGAAAGTGCTAATACTCGTGAAACCCCTTTTTTTGGTTGGGGTAATTATGCAACTTGTGTCTGTTGTTCACTTTTTGAATGTTGTGAATGATGCAACTTGTGTCTGGAATACTGCGAGTAGTGTGAGAATATCCTGTGAGAAGTAAGAACGGTGGTGGTATCTTACGCAACCTTCGGTCTTTGTTCACTTTTTGAATTGCGCGACATTTTGTAACTTATATGGAATAGTGTGAATAGTATACGTTTTCTGGTGTGAGAAATGCGGGAAGTGCGGGTAGCATCTTTCGGTGCTATTTGGTCTTCCTTTTCTCTTATTCTTTTTT